>Ga0075435_100000033_pt1 | contig 70531 bp, 66 predicted proteins | sample RhiMethybrSRZTD4_FD_75302 | JGI IMG/M metagenome (GOLD analysis project Ga0075435, IMG submission 75302) | Populus rhizosphere microbial communities from Tennessee, USA - Rhizosphere MetaG P. TD hybrid SRZTD4 | ecosystem: Host-associated > Plants > Roots > Rhizosphere > Soil | place: USA...
CGCTCTGCGGTCGGGAAAGTCCCGCTACACGCGCGCGGCCCGTGTTCCTAGAATTGCGCTCCATGAATAACCGGGCGACACCGGCGGAAGGGCAGGTCGATTACCTCGAGGGACTGTTCGAGGGCTTCGTGGCGTACGACGCGGACTGGCGCATGACGTACATGAACGCCTCGGGCGAGCGGCTGCTCGGGCGGCGGCGGGAGGAGCTGATCGGGAGGACGTGGCACGAGTGCTTTCCGCACGCGGTGGGAACGAGCGTCGATCTGATGTACCAGCGCGTGAAGCGCGAGCGCAGGCCGGAGCGGATGGAGCTCTTCTACGAGCACTACGGGCGCTGGTTCGAGATCAGCGCGAGCCCGCTCGCGAACGGCGGCGTCGGGGTGTACTTCAACGACATCTCGGATCGCCGGCGCGCGGAGGCGGAGCGGCGCACGCTCGCGGCGGTGGTGGAGTCGAGCGGGGATTTCATCGGGCTGTGCACGCCGGACATGGTGCCGTTCTACGTGAACGAGGCGGGCCGGCGGATGGTGGGGCTCGAGGGCGCCGACGTGTCGAAGACGCACGTGATGGATTATTTCTGGCCCGAGGACCGGCCGCGCATCGAGAAGGAGGCGGTGCCGGTACTGCTGCACGACGGGCGCTGGGCGGGGGAGGTGCGCTTCCGCCACTTCCGCACCGGCGCGCCGATCCACACCATGTGGAACGCGTTCGTCATCCGCGACGAGGCCGGCAACACCGTCGCCTGGGCCACCATCAGCCCGAACCTCGAGCGGGTCAAGCGCGCCGAGGAGGCGCTGCAGCGGGCGAACACGGAGCTGCGCGAAGGTGCGCGGCTCAAGGACGAGTTCCTCGCCACGCTCGCGCACGAGCTGAGAAATCCGCTCGCGCCGATCTCCAACGCGCTGGAGGTGCTCGCGCGCGACACGGAGCGCGAGCCCCTGGTGGAAGCCGCGCACAACATCATCGCGCGGCAGCTCAGGCAGATGGTGCGTCTGGTCGACGATCTGCTCGACGTGGGCCGGATCACGAGCGGCAAGCTCGCGCTGCGCCGCGAGCGCGTGGCGCTCGACGCGGTGATCGAGCAGGCGCTCGAGACCTCGCGGCCGCACCTGCGCGGCTACGAGTTCACGCTGTCGCTGCCGCCGCAGCCGGTGTGGCTCGACGCCGACCCGGTGCGCCTCGCGCAGGTGGTCTCGAATCTGCTCAACAACGCGTGCAAGTTCACGCCGCCCGGCGGGCGGATCCGCCTGGCGGCGGGCCGCGAAGGCGATCAGGCGGTGGTGAGGGTGCGCGACAGCGGCATCGGCATCTCCGATCAGCACCTCGCGCAGGTGTTCGAAATGTTCTCTCAGGTCGGGCCCGGGGTCGGCGGCGCGCAGAGCGGCCTCGGCATCGGCCTCGCGCTCGCGCTGGCGTTTGCGCGGATGCACGGCGGCACGATCGAGGCGCAGAGCGACGGCGAGGGCATGGGGAGCGAGTTCGTGGTGCGGCTACCGGCCAGCGACGAGGCACCGCCGCTGACCAAGGACGTTGCTCCTCACGCCTCGCCGGTGCGGCGCGTGCTCGTGGTCGACGACAACGAGGACGGCGCCGAGTCGCTCGCCATGCTGCTGCGCGCCGAAGGCCACCACGTCGAGGTGGCGCAGGACGGCGCGCGCGCGCTGGAGGCGGCCGAGACGTTCCGGCCTGAGGTCGTCCTGCTGGACATCGGCCTGCCGGGCATGGACGGCTACGACGCCTGCCGTGCGATGCGCGCGCGGCCCGGCGGCGATCGCATCGTCATCGCGGCGCTCACCGGCTGGGCGCAGGAAGACGATCAGCGCAGGTCGCGCGACGCGGGGTTCGACGCGCACCTCGCGAAGCCGGTCGAGCGTGCGGCGTTGTCGGCGCTGCTCGAGGCGAAAGTCGAGGTCAGGCCTTAACTGCTCGCCGCCTCTTCTAAACGGCCGGGCCTCGCAGGTGTCGAAGTGTGAGCGTGAAGGTCTTTGGCCTCGGGTGAGACCTAGGATCAGCGTATTTAGTAGCTCACATCCGGCTGGAAGTTAAGCTCAACGCCCACTCCATCGGGGTCACGAAAGAACACCTGTACCACCCCGGTACGCTGCAGCTTGCGCATCGAGTACTCGATGCCCCGCGAATCCAGCTTTGCAAGGGAATTCTTGATATCGCCGCTCGCTTTGAATGCGAGATGGTCCACTGCGCCCGTCTCCCGCGTTGGGATCGGCTTTCCGAAGATTACGTGAACGACCGGATCGTCGCCGGCGTATAGCCATACGCCGGGAAAGCTGAGCTCAGGCCGGAATCCGACCTTCAAGCCCACGATCTCCTCGTAGAAACGGGTCGTTCGCTCGGCATCCGAGCTCAAAAGCGCATAGTGATCCAGTCCTGCAATCGCCAAAGCTTTCTCCTCTAGTTGCGGATCATCCTCACCCGACCGACCTGGCCATTGGCCGCCATTCCAGCCCAGCCTTCCACACGGTCCAGATCGACGATGAGCGCAATACCGAGCTTGGCCGGGTCATGATTGCGTTCAGCCGGCGCCATCTTGTCGTAAATTCTTCGCCGGTCGGCTTCATCGTCGGATACCCGGGCTCGGCCCTGAAACTGGTAAGTGGCCTTCGTATCCTCGTCCCGGTACATGAGGGCGATCTTCGGGTTCTTTTCAATCGATCGCAAAAGGTAGCCGTCGGAGTTTCGCACCCATATCGCGAGCTGATCGTCGCTGAATGCCTGCGTCGAACCGCGAAACGAAAGGACCGGTTGCCCGATTTCGTCGACGTAGGCCACCACGATGGGATGCCTGGCGGCGAGCGCATTGTCGACGAGGGCCTTGATTTCATCGGTGAGCCTGACCGGCGCTGCCGCTATCGGAGCACCGCCAAATAGCGGCTGCTGGCGGATGGCGGCGATCTGGCCGTCTGCGACCTCGAAAAGCAGAACGAAACCGGCCGTTGGGGAACCGGGCGGCGACTTGCCTATCACCTTGATGTGTTGCTCACCTGCTTCTGCGGGGCCCCAGGTGATGTTGCGGTAGACGCTCTCGTTCAGTTGACGAATCACGCCATCGCGGCCGACAGTGCGTGACAATCCCTGCAGAAACACGTCCTCCTGCAATAACTCCGGTCGAAGCGACTTCAGAAAGTCCTCGACGAGCGCCGTCTGACGTGCCGTGACCATGCGGTCTAAGCGGCCTGGTAGTCGCCGGAGACGACCTTCTGCCCGGTCTCGAGCAGGACTTTCCGGTCGGCGTCTTGCGATTGCGCCTTCGGAATGCGAATGACCGTGTCCTGGGCATAGGTGGTAACGATTTGCCCCGGCTTGCGGACTATACCCATGGGGTCCTTTCCGCTTTTCACATCCTGTATTCCTTGGCGGATCAGCCTGCGGCACATCGAAACCCCACGATCAGAAGAGACGAGATGCTCGTAGCCGTGGACGGCAATCGGCCCCTGGCCGACCTGCGCGTCGTAATCGCCCGGGATTCGCTGCCGTTCTTCATAAGGCCGATCGGCCGTTTGGCCGAACATGATCTTCACCATGATTTCGTCCCAATTCACATCGTCGTTTTCCTTGATGTGAAAGAAGCCCAAGCGGAGCGTATTCGTATCGTCGATAGGCACCGCCCAGTTGGTGAGCATGGGCCGGTTGAAAATCTTTTCCTTGGTCGCCTTTTCCCAGATCGGCGGCACGAGATGCAGGTTTGGCAGGATGAAATCGGAGACCCGAACCCAGACCAAATCGTTGACGCGGCGGCTGGCGACGTAATGCATGCCGATCGGGGTCTCGAAATATTGGGTTTCCGGAATCACCCCGAACTCGTCGGTGAACTGGGTCCCGGTCACGCGCGTGTGGAGAAACGCCGTGTGCACCGGGTCCATTGAGTTCTCCTTCACCTGCAGCCAGTTACAAGGGATGGCACGCTTGCCCCCCGGAACGAAGCGATAGCCCGGTACCTGAAACAGGTCGTACAACGGGAATTCGGGCCGCAGCTCGGGCGGCCCGAAGTATGCGAACACGACGCCGTTGAACTCCATTGTGGGATACGCGGGGTGACAGAGGCGCTCCTTCAGCGTGCTGGTCGGAGGTTCGCTCGGTATCTCGAGGATGGTCCCGTCCACGTCGAACAGCCACCCGTGATAGCAGCAGCGGATGCCGTGCTCCGACACGAGCCCGAATTCGAGCGAGGTGCCGCGATGGCTGCAACGCCAGTCGAGCAACCCGACGTGGCCGCTGCGGTCGCGAAAAAGGACCAGCTCTTCGTCCAGAATTTTTATCCGCTTGGGAAGATCATTGACCTCGGCCGAGAACTCGATCGGTTGCCAGAAACGACGCAGGTACTCGCCGCACGGCGTACCGGGCCCGACGTGTGTCAGTTCGGGATCCTCTGTCACCGTCCGATTGTGTCGATAACCGCTATAACGGTTCAACAACCGGTCCGCTTTGATTGGTCGCGCCTTTTCTGCCATGGTTTACTCCGTCGGTATTCGAATGGACCCGGATCGCGCAAAAGTATAAAAGCAGGCCGTGGGCCGTTGTATGCAAAAGCGACATACGCCCTATGTACGGAGACCTCTATACAGGGCAAGTTCAGTTCGCCTAGTTTGGCCCTTGGATGAACCATCCGGAAACGGGCGTCACGCGCGTCCATTCGATTACCTGGGCGGCGAAGGATATTTTGCTCTTCGAGCTGCGGCCGCTCGCCGGCCATGGTCCCCTCCCTGGCTTTACGGCTGGAGCTCACATCGATCTGCACCTGTCCGGCGGCATGGTGCGCAGCTATTCGCTCGTCAATCCCCAGGGAGAGGCGCATCGATATGTGATCGCCGTGAACAAGGATGCGGCAACGCGAGGCGGGTCGCGCTATTTGCACGAAGCGGTCCGGGTCGGCGATTGCATCACGATCGGTTCGCCTCGCAATAACTTCCCGTTGGCAGAGGACGCTCCCCTTTCGGTGTTCATCGCGGGCGGAATCGGCGTAACGCCGTTGTGGTGCATGATGCAGCGTCTGGCGCAGCTTGGAATGTCATGGCAGCTCTATTACTGCGCCCGCACGCGAGATCACGCGGCCTTCCTCGACGAGATCGCAAGCCTGAGTGCGCGGGCAGGTGCGAATCTTGTCTTGAACTTCGACCACGAACCGGGCGGCCGGATCCTTGACCTTCGTGCAGTGATGCGCGATGTCCCGAGAAACGCTCACGTCTATTGTTGCGGGCCCAATGCCATGTTGGCCGCTTTTCAGGAAGCAACTACGGCGTGGCCGCAGGAACAAATCCACCTGGAGTACTTCTCGGCGTCCACTCCGGCCGCCACTGCCGGCGGGTACACCGTCGTCCTGGCGCGTTCGCAGGTGAGTATCTTCGTAAAGGAAGGCATGACGATACTCGACGCTCTGCTCGAGCAGGGTATCGACGTTCCCTTCTCTTGCGCGGAAGGCGTATGCGGCAGTTGTGAAACGGCCGTGCTCAGCGGTGTTCCGGACCACCGCGACGTCATCCTCACCGAGAGCGAGAGGCGCTCCGGCCACACCATGATGATCTGCTGCTCGGGGTGCAAGTCAAAGGAGCTTGTTCTCGACCTTTAGTCAGCCGCCGCGCCGAACCCGCTGGCCGGCCGTGCATTGGGTATCATGAGCGGCATGCATATTGGCGGCCTGCGATTCAACCAGCTGCAGCTGATCGAAGCACTGGCACGCACCGGCAACATCACCGACGCCGCCAAGCACATCGGCATTACGCAACCCGCCGCAAGCCACGCGCTTGCCCGGCTGCGGCGCTCCATGCGCGACCCCATCTTCATTCGCACGTCGGAGGGAATGAAACCGACTCCCTACGGCGCGCGCCTGGCGGCGGCAGTTCGCGACGCGACCAAGCTGCTCGAGTACGGGCTCGATCGCTCGCCGGACTTCGACCCCGGGCGCTCGACGCGGATTTTCAACGTCTTCCTGAGCGATGTAGGCCAATGGCTCTTTCTGCCGAAGCTGCTGGAGGCACTTGCCGTCAGCGCCCCGGGCATCGGCCTGCGCGTGCGACCGCTACCGGCGAAAGCGCCGCACCTGATGCTCGAATCGGGCGAGATCGATATCGCGGTGGGGACGTTCACCGGCTTGATCACCGGCTGCATGCAGCGGCGGCTCTATCAAGGCCGGTACGTCTGCGTCGTTCGAAAAGACCATCCCAGCTTCGTCAGCGGGATGACCCTCGAGGCGTTCCGCAGCGTGCCGCACGCAGTGGCGGAGGGCGCCGGCTATGTGCACGAGGCGCTCGACCGCTGGCTGGCGCGGCAGAAAATACAACGGTGCGTGAAGATCAACGTCCCGCATTACCTGGTTCTGCCCCTCATCGTCGCCCGCAGCGATTTGCTCGCGATCACGGCGGGCCGGGTCGCGGAAATGTTCGCGACGATGGTGCCGATCAAGATCATGCCGTTGCCGATGAAAATACCCAGCTACGACATCAACGTCTTCTGGCACGAACGGTTTCACCGTGACCCGGCCAATCGCTGGTTCCGGCAGTTCGTGGCAAACGCGCTAAAGGAGTGAGGGCGAAACCAAACGAGCCGACGCCGTCGACGGGCGGGCAGACTAGTTCGGCTTCAGCTTCTTCATCACCGATTTGACGCTGTTGATTTCCTCCTGCAGGGCCGCGAGGGTTGCCTCGGGCCCCTGGTAGTCCGGAATGAGCGCGGCTGTCTCCAATTGCTCCCTCACGGTGCGCTGCCTCATTACGGAAGCGAGGGCCGCTCTCAGGCGGGCCAGCGCCTGCGGTGGAACCTGCGCCGGTACGAGAACCATCATCACGGTGTTCAGCGCGGCGCTCTTGATGCCCTTTTCCTGCATGGTCGGCACGTTTGGCAGATTTGCCAATCGTTTCGGCGACGTGACGATGAGGAAGACAAGCTTGTTCGCCTGCACCAGCGGCGTAAAGGCCCCCATCGCGCTGGTCGCTACATCGACGTGCCCGCCAAGGATCGCCGTCTTGACCGGCCCGGTGCCCTGGTAGGGCACATGGGTGATCTGAAGATCCTCGGTCATCTTCAGTATTTCCATATTGAAATAGCTCACGCCCCCGGTTCCCGAAGAGCCGTACGAGAGCTTGCCGGGGTTTTGCCTGGCATACGCGACGAAGTCCTCGATGGTTTTCCATCGAGAATCGGGCCGACTGATGATTGCCTGGTAGTCGACCGCATAGCTTCCTACGGCCGCAAAATCGCCTAGGCCGTAGGACACGTTGGGATTGACGGCCGGCACCGTGACCAGCGTCGCGTTCGCCGTGGCGGCAAGAGTGTAGCCGTCCGCCTTGGCTCTCAGCACAGATTCCATGCCTACCACGCCGCCAGCACCGGCGCGATTGACTACGACGACCGGAATGCCGAGCTCCTTCGACAAGGGCGCCTGAATAACACGCGTGGCGACATCGACCGGACCGCCGGGCGCGTAGGGCACGGCAAGCTCTACGGTCCGAGCCGAATCCGGAAAATCGCCGGTCGCATTCGCGCAGAAGCCCGCGCCACCGAGGGCGATAAAGGCGGCGAGCGGCAGCACCCCGACTCGTACGGGCATAGCACTCCTCCTGCGGCGAGAGTATAGAGTCGGACTTTCCCTTCCTGATCATGCATGTCCTGCATAGGGCACATGCGCCGCGAGCCCTATGCACTCGACAGGCGCTGCATTTACCTTGCTGCCTTCGAGAAGGGCCATTTCGTACCTCGTCAACGCCCACTGCTACGGAAGGGAAGCCATGCGCAACAGACCGACCTTGACCTCGAGCGATGCGCAAAAAATGATGGCCGCGTGCAAAGCGGAAGCCGCGAAGCACGACTTCATCGTTTCCATCGCCATCGTGGACGACGGCGGCTATCTGCTGCAGCTCGAGCGCGCGGATGGCGCGCATCTCGAGAGCCCCGGGATCGCCACGCTCAAGGCGAGGACGGCGGCGGTCAGCCGTCAATCGACGCAATACTGGGAACAGCGCGTCGAGGAGCGCAAAGGATTCCTAGCCCTGTCCGGCTTCATTCCGCTTCAGGGCGGGATTCCGCTCCTCCATCAGGGCCAATGCGTCGGCGGAATCGGCGTATCTGGGGTCACCTCGCCTCAATGCGAGCAGATCGCGAGAGCGGGAGCGGCCGTCCTCGGATGAGGGCTCCCGCCCGAGAGCAGCTCCGGGAACCGCGCAACCCCGCCCGTGCCCGAGATTCATTCCTTCTAAAAAGGAGAAGACGTGACCAAGGACTTCCGAATTCTCAGCACAGCCGCAGCGGGCCGTTCCGCCTTCCCTACGTCCCAGGGCGCCGTCGTGGGCAGCCTCGTCTTTACCTCCGGTCATGGACCCCTGACTCCGGGAGGCTCCAGGTCCGAGCAGGCGAGCTTCGCGGATCAGGTGAGACGCACCATGCATAACATCCAGGCGGTGCTGAAGGACGCGGGCACCTCGCTCGAGAACTGCGTCAAGGTGGAGGTGATTCTTCGCCGCGCGGAGGACTTCGGCGAGTTCAACGAGATCTACAGGACATTCTTCGAGCCGCCGTATCCGCCGCGGATGACCTTCGTTGCGGGCCTGGTGCGTCCGGACATCGACATCGAAATGTCCGCGATCGCCGTCATCCCGGGTAAGGCGCGCGAAGATCAATGAAGCGCGCCGAGCTGCGCTCGCGCTATGAACGCCGCCAGCCGGCGCACTGCCTGTTCGTGACGATTCCCCACCACATCACGGTCGAGGTGGCCGGGCTTCTGGGCTTCGATCTGGTCATTCTGGACGAAGAACAGATCATCGCGGACGCGGAAGCGATGCGGGGCATGATCATGGCCGGCGAGCGATACGGACTCAGCACGCTGGTGCGGCTTGCGGAAGCGACGCCTTGGCGGATCCAGAGCGTCCTCGCAATGGGTGCGCAAGGCGTTCTGCTGCCGTCCCTGCGTGCGGTCGACGAGGTGCGCCGCCTGGCCGCGGCGGCGAAGTATCCGCCCGAGGGCACGCGAGGCCTGGGGCACAGCCGGGCGACCGCATACGGCCTGAGGGAGGGTTGGACCGCTCTCATGCCGCGCATCAACGACGAGACGATGGTGCATGTCATCGTCGAGACGAAGGAGGCGCTCGACGAGATCGAAGCCGTCGCGGCCGTCGACCAGGTCGACGCAGTGGACATCGGTCTCCTCGATCTCTCGGTCGCCTTGGGCTGCGCGGGCAACACGGGCGATGCGAAGGTGCAGGCGGCCATGGACCGCATCATCGCCGCGGCACACGCCGCCGGCAAGCCGGCCGGGGTCGCCGCGCCGAGCCCGCAAGCGGCACGCCAGCTCATCGCGCGCGGTATCGACATGCTGATCATCGATGCGGCGGCAGTCATGCACGTCGGCAGCAAGGCATTCATGGAAGCTCGACCTTGAGGCTGATCGCCGAGCCCGGTGCCGTCGAGCGCTTTCTCGGCTTTGCGCCTCGCGAGCGTTTTCTCATGCCGAACACCGCGCTGGACGCGCGGCACGTCATTTATCCGCCACTGCTCATCGACGGGGACCGCGGATTCATGCTGCTCGAGGAGATCGAGCGCGGCAGCGTTCCGGCTGCCGCGCTTCCGCCAGGGGTCACGCCGTCCTACTACGCCCCCTACTTTCGCTGGGACCCGGCCGAGCGCTCGCAAATCCCGCACACCGTCTGCGATGCGTTGCGCCAGGTGGCGGGCGACGTCGAAGTGGCAGTGGACGCCTTCGCATCGATTTTTCTCGTGCGGGCGATCCGCGCCTCTGTCCCGGCCGAGCTCGCCGCCCCGTGGCGCAACCGGACCTGGCGGCGCCGTCGCATCCGCACGCACGACGTAGAGGCGCGCTTCCGGCGGACGCGTTCCGCGGCAACCGAAGCCGCGCTTCTTTCGCTAAAGGGAGACCGCGACGAACGACGCCTGCGCAACGCGGTGGAGGGCGCCCGGTCCGGGGGACGGTTTGCTTCGCTCGATGCGCTCCTCGGCGAGGTCGGGCTGGATGTCGTCGTGCTGAGCGCACCGCTCAATGTGCAGGACGTCACGGGAATCACCGTCTCGGACTTACTGTGGCCGGCGATCGCGCTATATGAACGGGGCGCGGATTATGTCGAGATGCTCGAGCCGTGCGCCGGCGAAGCTGCGACGATATCGCTCGCCGAGGTGGCAACGCGGCTGCGCGGTCGTCGATTCGGCATCGACGAGCAGTACCTCACCGTCGGGCAAGCGCTCGCCTGCGGCTTGGCCATAGACGAAGGTGCCGCCGTCTCGGACGCCGTGCGCGCGTGGCGGGAGCGCGCGAGCGCATTCGACACTCCGTACTTCGTCCTGGCGGCCAAGGTGACGACCGCCGCGATCGCAGCCACGCTCGAGACGTTGCGCGGCCGCCTCGGAGCGGCCGGCATGAGCGAAGTGGACGTTGAACGTGTGCTCGGGGGTGAGTACAGGCGAGCGCTGGGTCGCTTCGATAACGCGGGCTCGTTTCGAGTTCGCAACGCCCACATGAATGTGCACGCGGGTTCGCGGACGACGCGCCCGTCGCTGCCCACCGATTACAGGATGGGATCGGCGGAGACGTCGCTGAAGATCGATTCGGGCGTGTTCCTCATGGAGCCCGACGGGCTGGTTCGTGCGGCGACCGACATGGGCCGCACGCTCGTTCAGGGCGGCGCAGCCTCAGAGATGTACGACGTTCTTCGCAGAGCGGTCGCCGATCATGCAGTGCCGGCCGCACGCGCCGGCGCGAGTGGCCGCGATGTCTTTCTCGCCGCGACAGGAGGGCTGGACGCTCAGCGCGAAGCGATCGATCGTACGGGGCTTGGGCCACGCGTCGGCCGCTTTCAGGAGGCGTACGCGCGCTACGTCGGCCATACGATGGACAAGCAGCGGCATGTAAGCGTGCATTTCACGTCGACATCGACGGAACGCCTGGAGGTCGGGATGACCGGGTCGATCGAGCTGCCATGGGCCTGGGATCGTTACGGCCTTCAATACGAGGACATGTTCTGGGCCGGCGAAGACGCCGGTCTCAACCTCACGCGGGACATCCCCTAGGAGGATTCGCATGCGATTACGCCTGATACTCGCATTCGTCTGTTCGCTGCTTGTGTTTCACGTCGAGGCGCAGTCCCCCTCGGCGCCTTATCCGTCCCGACCCGTAAGGCTGGTCGTCCCCTATCCTCCAGGCGGCACCACCGACATCATCGGTCGCATCCTTGCGGAGGCCTTGACCGCCCGGTTCAAGCAATCGTTCGTCGTGGACAATCGCCCGGGCGCGGCAGGTCAAATAGGAACGGACGTAGTGGCGAAGGCAGCGCCCGACGGCCTGACCTTGTCCGTCGCTGGCTCCGGACCTGTGATGTTTCTTCCGGGACTCTCGAGAAAGCTGCCTTACGACGTTGTTGCTGATTTCGACACGATCGCCAACCTCGTGACCGTGCCGAACATCATGATCGTCAATGCGAAGTCTGCGTTCGGCACGCTGACCGACCTCATCCAGGCGGCGCGCGCGCATCCGGGCAAATTCACCTATGGATCTGCCGGAATAGGCTCGAGCGGGCATCTGGCAGGCGAGCTGCTCAGCGCCCTTGCAGGCATTCAGATGCGCCATGTGCCCTACAAGGGCAGCGCTCCAGCCACCGCCGATCTCGTGGGCGGGCAGATCGACGTCATGTTCGACAATCTACCGGCGTCCGTTGCGCACGTCCGCGCGGGCAGGCTCCGCGCGGTCGCAGTGCTCAGCAACTCGCGTAGCCCGGAGGCACGCGACCTGCCGACGACAGCCGAGCAGGGCGTCCCCGGCTTCGTCATTGCGAGCTCGACCGGCTTGCTGGCGCCTGCCGGAACGCCCAGGTCCATCATCTCCGCGCTTGAGGCCGCGATGCGCGATTTCAGCACCGACAAGGAAATGACCGGAAAGCTCGCGGCGGTCGGTGCCGACATCGACTTCATGGACGCGGCGCAGTACCGCACATTCATCCAGGACGAGATCCGCCGCTGGGCCGAGCTCGCCAAGAAGGCCAACATCAGCCTGTAACCCCTAAGGAGATCGCCCATGGGACGAAGCGAAACAGCATGGCAGACGCCGCCGAAGCTCCCCAAAGAGGACTTCATCAGCAACCTGGTCTATGCCGATCCGGAGATTTTTGCCCTCGAGATGGAGCGCGTGAAGAAGGCCACCTGGAAGTTTGCCTGCCACGAAAGCGAGGTACCGGAGCCGTTCGACTTCAGGCGGGTCAACCATGCCGGCATGCCTCTGGTGGTCGTACGCGGCGATGATGGCGCCATCCGATGCTTCATCAATGCCTGCTCGCATCGCGCCGCCCTGGTGGTTCGCGAGCCGAGCGGCAATGGCCGGCAGTTCACTTGCCTGTTCCACCACTGGACCTACAACACGCGTGGCGACTGCATCGGCATTCCGCGCGAGGAGGCGTACAAGCCGGTCGGCTTGGGCAAGGAGTCGCTAGGGCTGCGCGAGGTGCGCTGCGAGACGCGCCTTGGCCTGGTCTTCGTCAACCTCAACGATCGCGCCCCGGGCCTCGACGAGTACCTCAACGGCGCGCTCGAGAACCTGGTGCCCGTGATGGGAGATCCGGAGCAACCGCTCGAGGTGTTCAGCTACCACAAGACGGTCGTGCCTACGAACTGGAAGAACTGGCACGAGACCAACATGGACCCCTACCACGAGTTCCTTCACTACATCAACCGCCGGGTGGCGATGCGCGGCGACGGCTATCACGAGCGCAGCTGGAAGATCTATCCCGGCGGACACGCGACCCTGAGCCCAATGCGGCAGAAATACGAGCACATCAAGGGCTGGCGGCCGCGCGACAACAAGCCCATGCCCGGAATCATGGCCGACGAGTTCCGAACCGTGAAGATCTTTCCCGACACCAACATCATCGCCCGGTCGACCGTTATGCGTATCGACACGTCGACTCCCATCAGCCCGGGCGAAACCCTCGTCGAGCTGCGCGGCCTCGGGATCAAGGGCGAGAGCGCCGAGGACCGCGCGATGCGCGTCAAGCACCACAACCAGTTTTGGGGTCCGTTCGGCCGAAATCTCTACGAGGACGCGCATGCGGCGGAATGCGTGTCGGAGGTGAATATCGGCGGGGGCGGAAGCTACTCCATCCTGGCGCGTCACGAAGGGCAGAAGACCCAGGACGACGTCCTCCTCCGCACGTACTACCAGGAATGGTCGCGCCTCATGGGCCGGCCGGCGCAAAACCCCAAAGCCGAGGGAGCCGCCTGATGTCGACGACTTTGCCGTGGATGCAGGCCTGGGACTTGGTTGCCAAGTCGTGCGTTTATCTCGACCGCGAAGCGTATCCCGACTATCTCGGGCTGCTCGACGACGACTACCAGTACAGCATCACCTGCTACAGCCCCGACCTGCGCAAGGACATGATTCATTTAAAGGTCAACAAGGAGGAGCTTGCCGATCTCGTCGGGAACATACATAACCACATCCGGCTGTCCGGGTCGTTGTTCCGGCAGGTCTCGCTTTACTCGCTGGAGCAGCGCGAGGCCTCGTACGACGCGATGAGCTACGTTTCGGTGACCCACACCAACCTGGATGGCGTCTCGAAGGTCTTTTGCGTCGGCCGTTACTTTGACCGCATAGCCGTGCGCAATGGCGAGGTGCGCCTCAAGTCGCGCGAATTCCGCATGGAGACGCGCGATATCGGCGCGGGCTGCCACTACCCCATCTGAGGACGGCACAACCATGCTGAAGATCTTCGGACAGGCGAGATCGCGCACGTTCCGCGTACTCTGGCTGTGCGAGGAATCGTCGATTCCTTATGAGCATATCCCGGTCAGCATCAAATCCGACGATGCGCAATGCAAGGAGCCATGGTATCTGGCGCTGAACCCGAATGGCCGGGTTCCGACGATCGACGACGACGGTTTCGTGATGTGGGAATCGTGGGCGATCAACATCTACCTGGCGAAGAAATACGGCAGCCCGCTCTACCCGCCATCCCCGAGCGGCGAAGGGCGCATGCTGCAGTGGGCGTTCTATGTCGCAAACGACATAGAGGCGCACATGAATACGCTGAACCGCAACCGCGTCATCTACCCGCCGGAGAAACGCAATCCCACGCTCGCAGCCGAGGCCGAAAGCGCGCTGCGGCCGAAGCTCGCGGTGCTCGATGACCAGCTCCGCCAGGCGGCCTATTTCGGCGGCGAGCGCTGGGACATGTCGGATTTCATGGTCGCGAGCGTGCTCTACACCTTTTTTGCCGGAAAGCATGATCTGTCGGCATTCCCCAAACTCAATGCTTGGCTTCTTGGAAGCGTCGAGCGGCCCGCGGCCCGGCAGGCAAGGAAGCTCAGGGAATAGTCTCCGCGCTAAATGACGGCAACCCCCTGTATTTCGCTCACGATGGCCCGTCATCGCTCTAGAATTTGACGGGGGCGCGGAACATGCTACGCCACATCACCGCAGGGGTTCTGGAAGTCGCTTACGAAGAAAGCGGCCCTGCGCGCGGCACGCCAGTGTTCCTGCTGCATGGCTTTCCGTACGACGTACACGCCTACGACGAGGTCGTGCCGCTTCTCACCGCTGCCGGTTGCCGCACGATCGTGCCTTATCTGCGCGGCTACGGTCCGACGCGATTTCTCTCCGCGAGCACGCCGCGCTCGGGACAGCAGGCGGTGCTGGCGCACGATCTGCGCGCGCTGATGGACGCGCTCGAGGTCGAGCGGGCGCTGCTCGCGGGCTTCGATTGGGGCGGTCGCGCGGCGTGCATCGTGGCGGCGCTGTGGCCGGAGCGCGTGCTCGGGCTGGTCTCGGGCGGCGGCTACAACATCCAGCATTTGCCGAGCGCGGGCAACCCACAGGCGCCGGAGCGCGAGCACCAGCTCTGGTACCAGTATTACTTCCACGGTGAGCGCGGACGGGCCGGGCTCGACAAGAATCGCTACGACCTTGGCCGGCTGCTCTGGCGCCTTTGGTCGCCGAGCTGGAGCTTCGACGCGGCGACGTACGACCGCACCGCCGCCTCGTTCGAAAATCCGGACTTCGTTCAGGTGGTCATCCACTCGTACCGGCATCGCTTCCGGCTTGTACCCGGCGATCCGCAGGTCGAGGAGACGGAGGCTCGCCTGACCGGGCGGCCGCCCATCCCGGTTCCGACGGTCGTGATGCATGGGCACGACAACGGCGTGATTCCGCTGGCGAGCTCGGAGGCGGATCGGCGGTTCTTCACCGGGCCCTACGACCGCAAAGTCATCGCCGGGGCGGGTCACAATCTGCCGCAGGAGGTCCCGGGCGAGTTTGCGGCGTCAGTCCTCGCCTTGCGCCGGTAAGCATCCCAGCTCGGCGGATTAAGCCATTTCCCTGCGCTCAGCGGACGATGGCCTGTCACATACGTGTTTCTGCCGGGCCGGTGGAGACTCGTCGTTTTGGCGACAGGTCGGAGACCTTCATGAGCCTCGGATTGATCTTACTCATCGTCCTGGTACTGGTATTGGTCGGAGCGCTTCCAACGTGGCCCCACAGCAGCGGCTGGGGTTACGGGCCAACCGGAGGCGTTGGTTTACTTCTCGTGATCGTCATTGTTCTTCTGGTGATGGGCGTCATATAGCCTGCAGCGCCTGAAGCAGAAGAGCGCGCGGCCATGATTCATGCGTCGCGCGGCGGTATGGGTTTTGCACATCGGCTCATGCATGGACGCGTCCTTGCCGGAGCCGCTGCGCCTGAAGGAGGTCCCCGTCGTCCTGAACGGAGGGTCGGGGGACGGGCACGGGCGCGAGCGGGCGAAGAGGCTGGAAGAGGCCTTTCGTGAGGCGGGGCTCGAGCCGAGGCTCTGGCCATTCGGGCCGGGCGAGGAGGTGAGGGAGGTCGCGCGGCGGGCGCTCGAGGCGCGGCCGCCGGTCCTGGTGGCGGCGGGCGGGGACGGGACGCTAAGCGCGGTGGCGGACGTGCTGCGCGGAACCGATACGGCGCTCGGCGTGATCCCGGTCGGAACGATGAATCACTTCGCCAAGGACCTGGGGATTCCCCTGGACGCGGGCGAGGCAGCGCAAGTGATTGGCACCGGACGGTGCATTCGCGTGGACGTGGGCGAGGTCAACGGCCGGGCGTTCATCAACAACGCGAGCCTCGGGATCTACGCGGACATGGTGCGAAAGCGCGAGCGGCAGCAGCGGCGGCTGCGGCGGAGCAAGCGCTCGGCGATGCTGTGGGCGGCGCTCGAGGTGCTGGGACGCTCGCGGTTGATCGACCTGCGCCTGGAGGTCGACGGCCGGGTACAGGAATGCCGCGCGCCGTTCGTGTTCGTGGGCAACAACGACTATGCGATGGAAGGCTTCGTGATCGGCACGCGCTCGCGGCTCGACGGCGGGCTCCTCAACGTCTACACCACGCGCCGCTGCGGCGCCCTCGGCCTGATCGGCCTCGCGCTTCACGCGCTCTTCGGCCGCCTGCGGCAGGCCGACGACTTCATGCAGTGGAGCGTCCCCCACCTGCGTGTCGAGAGCCCGCGGCGGCGCCTGCTGGTGGCCACCGACGGCGAGCTCAATTCGATGGAGACGCCGCTCGAGTTCCGCATCCGGCCGCGCTCGCTGCGGGTGATCGTGCCGTGAGGACCCTCGCCCATCTTTCGGACCTGCACTTCGGGCGAGTCGAACCCGCGGTGCTCGAGGCGCTGCGGCGGCGCCTGAGGGCGCTCGCGCCGGACGTGGTGGCGGTGTCGGGCGATCTCACGCAGCGCGCCCGCGCGCGCCAATTCCGCGAGGCGCGCGCATTTCTCGACAGCCTCCCCGGGCCGCAGGTGGTGGTTCCGGGCAACCACGACGTGCCGCTCTACAACGTGGTGGCGAGGTTTATTTCACCGCTCGGCGGCTACCGGCGCATCGTGTCCGATGAGCTCGAGCCGGGCTTCGTCGACGAGGAGATCGCGGTGCTCGGGCTCAACACCGCGCGCTCGTTCGTGCTGAAGGGCGGGCGCGTGAGCGCGGCGCAGATCGAGCGGCTGCGGCGCCAGTTCTCGGGCCTCGGCGGTGAACGGACGAAAATCCTGGTGGCCCATCACGCGTGCAAGGGTTTGCAGGATTGCGGCGCCGACGTGCTCGTGTCCGGGCATGCCCACAGGACGAGAGCCGAGGCCGGGTCGGCGCTGACGATCGAGGCGGGCACCGCCACGTCGAACCGCACCCGCGAGGAGCCGAACGCGTTCAATCTGCTGCGCATCCGGCCGGGAAGGATCACGTTCGAGCACTACGCGCTGCGCGGCGCCAACTTCATGCGCGCCGGCGCCGTGTCGTTCTCGCGCGAGGCCTCCGGCTGGAAGCGCGATGGCACGCGATCGCGGTAGCATTACCGCAACCGTGCAGCGCGCGCTCATCATCCTCGGCTTCGTACTGGTCGCCGCCGGCCTCGCCTGGCCCTGGATCTCGAAGCTCGGCCTCGGGCGGCTGCCGGGAGACATCCGCATCGAGGGCGAGGGCGGCGGGTTCTACTTTCCCATCGTCACGTGCCTCGTCATCTCCGTAGTGCTGTCGCTCCTTCTGTGGTTCTTCCGTCGCTAGTCCTGGCGCTCGGGCTTGCCACGCCGGTGGCAGCGGCGCCGCGCGGGCAGAACCTGTTCATCGCCGGCGACGGCTTTACCCTGGAGCAGGCGATGGGCGACGCGGAGGCGCAGCGCACGCCGCTCGATTCGCCGCGCTACCGGATCCTGGCCACCGGGGAGCAGGTCCGGCGCCTGATGGGGGTAGGCGCCGCGCCCGACGGGTACGACGTCCTCGCAAGAGCGCGCCGCAGCGGCGGAACGATCTTCGTCTGCGGCAAGGACCTGAAGGCGCTCGGCCTCAGGCCGGAGGACATGATTCCGGGCGTCGTCGCGGTGCGCGGCTATCTTCCCTACGACGCCTCGAAGATCGAGGACTGGGAGCGCAGGCTTCCGCGCGCGCCCGACGCCAAGTCGCTCGCCGTCTGCGCGGCCGAGTAGGGAATCGGGTCAGACCCGAGAACAAGTATCATAGGATTCTGAGGACCCCGGAGCGCCCGTTGTACATCCACATCCACGCGTCCGGGTCGAGGCCCATCGCGCGGAGCGCTTCGCGCACCCTCACGCGCGGCAGGCCCTTGCCGATCTGATAGAACACGGTTCCTGCCCGATGGCTTGCCGATGTCGCCCAAATGCTTTCGGACCCGTGACCTCCGCCTGGCGAGGAGATTTCAAACATCAGGAAACTCGAAGCGGCAGCGTTTCGAGATCGAGCGGTCCGCGTTCGCGGATGCTGGCCGCGAGCGCCCTTTGAACGTCGACGGCAAGGAAGGCCTGCCGGCGGCAAGGGTCGCCGTACAGCTCGCAATGGCGGCAGGCCCAGACGAACTTGCGTCCCACTTCCTCGGGCGAAATCTGCCGGCTGTAGCCTGACTCGCGCCCGCTCTTGAAGAGGTCCCCGTGGTGGTCGAGCTCCATGCGCATGTAGGCCGTCGAGCAGCCGCGCTGGTCGAGATAGGCCCAGCCGACGTGCTCGAGCAATGCGCGCAGCCCGCGGCCGCGGTACTCGGGATACACGTAATGGGAGAAGACCTCGGGACGCTTGGGATCGGAGTCCGCATCCATGCCCGCCCATCCGGCAACCCCGCCCAGCGGCCGGCGCAGCACGACGAGCTTGGCGCCGGGCATGGTGCGCAGGTTCATGGTCTGGCGCCCCGCGCTTGCCGCGAGGCTGATCACCGTCTGCCGTTCGCGGCCGTAGGCCCAGGCCAACGTTAGCGGCTCCCTGCCGGGTCGGAGTCCGAGGTCCGGTGAGCATCCCTGCTCGAAGGAGATGGCGTCCATGGTGTTTATCCCCCCATTGTTTATGGCCCACACTGTGCGAGCGGCGGCGCGCAGCGTATGTGCGCGTACGCACGCCGGTAGGCAAATTACGAGGGGAGAGGCGCATCCCCGGGGCGGACGCTGCCCCGGGGGAAGAACGAGCTACAGCCTGGTCCGGCTCAGTGCGCCACTGCTACCAACTGCGCCGCCTTCCAGCGCAGGTAGATCTTGGTGATCTCGGCCGCGATCGAGGCGAGGAACATGAACGGGAGCATGAGCAGCCAGTCGCTGGCGCTGAGCGGCACGGTGCCGAAGAACGGGTTCAGGAAAGGCACGTAGACCGCCACCAGCACGAGCAGCAGCGAGCTGCCGTTCGCCCAGAGCATCCACTTGTTCGAGAAGAGGCCGGTGGCGAACATGCTGTAGTGCTCGGAGCGAGCCGTGAACGCCCGCAGGAGCTCGGAAACGCAGAGCGTAGTGAAGGCGATGGTCTGCGCGTGCGCGAGGTCGTCGGGGTAGGTCTTTTGCGCGATCCAGTAGGCCCAGAGCACGGCGGCGGTCATGACGACCGCCTGCACCGCGGTGCCGATCTGCATCTCCCAGTTGATGATCGGCTCCTTGGTCGGCCGCGGCGGCAGGTTCATGATGTCCTTGTCGCCCTTCTCCATGCCGAGCGCCAGCGCCGGCGCGCCGTCGGTGACGAGGTTGAGCATCAGGAGCTGCACCGGCCGCAGCGGCAGCGGCCAGCCGAACAGCATGGCGAAGAAGATGATCAGGATCTCGCCGATGTTGCACGAGATGAGGTAGTAGACGAACTTGCGGATGTTCGAGTAGATGATCCGCCCCTCTTCGATCGCCGAGACGATGCTCGCGTAGTTGTCGTCGGTGAGCACCATGTCGGCGGTCTCCTTCGACACGTCGGTGCCGGTGATCCCCATCGAGACGCCGATGCTCGCGCGCTTGAGCGCGGGGGCGTCGTTCACCCCGTCGCCGGTCATGGCGACGACGTGGCCGCGCGCCTTGAAGGCGTCGACGATCTTGGTCTTGTGAGCGGGCGACACGCGGCAGCAGACGCAGATCTGGTCCGCCTGCTTGGCGAGCTCCTCGTCGCTCATCTTGTCGAGCTCCGCCCCGGTCACCACCTTGCCGCCGGGGACGAGGATCCCGATCTCCTTCGCAATCGCTTCGGCCGTGTCCTTGTAGTCGCCGGTGACCATCACGGTCTTGAGGCCCGCCTTGCGCGCGATCGCCACCGCCTCCTTCACCTCGGGGCGGGCGGGGTCGATCATGCCGAGGAGGCCGACGAACGTGAGACCCTTCTCGACCGACTCGGGCGTGGGCTGCGCCGGCACGCTGTCGAGCCCGCGGTAGGCGACGCCCAGCACGCGCAGCGCCTGGCGCGCCATGGCCTGGTTGGCGGCGAGGATCTCCGCCTTCTTCTCGCTCGTCAGCGGGACCGGCTTGCCGTTCTCCGTCACGCTGGTGCAGAGCTCCAGGATCACGTCGGGCGCGCCCTTGCAGAAGGCGACCGTCGGCGGGCAATCGAAGCGGAAGTTGCCCTTGGTCTGGTGCACCGTGGTCATGCGCTTGCGGTCGGAGTCGAAGGGGATCTCGGCGACGCGCGGCAGCGAGCCGCCCAGGTCCTTGCGCGTCACGCCGGCCTTCGCGGCGACGACCACCAGCGCGCCCTCGGTCGGATCGCCGACGATGCGCCAGCTCTCCCCGCCGTGTTCCTCTCCGCTTTGCTCGAGAATCGCATCGTTGCAGGCCGCGCTGCCGTGGAAGAGCAGCGCCGCGTCGGGGGTGTCGGCCGGATTGAGCGCCTGGCTGCCCACGCTGAAGCCGCCCTTCGGGCTGAAGCCCTCGCCGCTCACCGCGAAGCGCTTGCCGCCGACCCAGCCCTGCACCACCGTCATCTCGTGCTGGGTGAGGGTGCCGGTCTTGTCGGAGCAGATCACCGTGGTGCAGCCCAGGGTCTCGACGGAGGCGAGCTTGCGGATGAGCGCATGGCGCTGGATCATCGAGCGCATGCCGAGCGCGAGGCAGACCGTGACCACCGCCGGCAGCCCTTCGGGGACCGCCGCGATCGCGAGGCTGACCGCGGTCATGAAGAGGTCGACCAGCGTCTTTTTCTCGGCGGTCAGGTAGTCGAGCGGGGCGGTCAGGAGGGTCTTGTAGTTGGTGTCGATGAAGATGCCGTAGACGAAGATCAGGCCGCAGATCACGAGGCAGATGATGCCGAGCGCCTTCGCGAGCTGGTCGAGGCGCATCTGCAGCGGCGTGTCCTCCTCCTCGTAGGCCTGGATCATCTCGGCGATCAGGCCGATCTGCGTGTGCATGCCGGTGGCGGTCACCAGACCTTTGCCGCGCCCGTAGGTCGCCAGCGTCGACATGAACGCGCTGTTCCGGCGGTCGCCGAGCGGGATGTCCTTGTCGAGGACCACGTGGGCGACCTTCTCGACGGGCACCGACTCGCCGGTGAGCGAGGCCTCCGCGACCTTGAGGTTGACGCTCTCCACCAGGCGCAGGTCGGCCGGAATGTTGTTGCCGGCCTCAACCAGCACGATGTCGCCGGGCACCAGCTCGCGGGCGGGGAGGGTGACCTGGCGGCCGTCGCGCAGCACCTGGGCGGTCGACGCGGCCATCTTCTTCAGCGCCGCGAGCGCCGCCTCGGCCTTCGACTCCTGGATGACGCCGACCACCGCGTTCAGGGCGACGATGATGAAGATCGCGCTCGCGTCGACGTATTCGCCCAGCAGCAGCGAGATGAACGCCGCCACCAGCAGCAGGATCACGAGGAAATTGTTGAACTGGTCGATGACCATTGAAAGGAAGCCCGGGCGCGGCTTCTCCTTCAGCTCGTTCGGTCCGTGCTCCCTCAGCCGCTGCCCCGCCTGCTCAGTGGTGAGCCCCCTCTCCAGGTGGGTCTGAAGCTCACTTGTCAGGTGTTCGACAGGTTTCGCGTGGCCTTCTTGAACTGCCATGGGACTACCTCCTCCTCCGAAATCGATGGTTGGGACCGAGCTCTTAGAGTTTTTGCTGCAAACAGGCTATTCTTGCGCCGTATTCTGGCATATGAAAATCGTCGCCGTCCCGGTTCTGGATGAAAAGGACGTGGCGTGGGCCGCGCGGCGGGTGATCGCCCTCTATCAGAGAGCGCCGGTCCGGGTTTACCTCGTCAACGTGCAGCCCGCGTTCTCCCAGCATGTCTCGCGATTCTTCAGCGCGCACTATCTCGAGCGCATCCATCGCGAGGACGCCATGAAGCTCCTCGGGCCGGTCGAAAGGGCGCTCGAGAGAGCGGGGGTGTCGTACCGGTCGCACGTCCTGATCGGGCCCAAGGCGGAGCGCATCGCGGAGTTCGTCCGAAGCTACTCTTGCAGCGACGTCCTGCTGCGCAACGAGTCGCAAAGCCTGCTGCGCCTCGGGCTCGCGTCGATCAATAGCGGAATCCGCCGGAGGCTCCGGGCGCTCTTTCCGGAAGGAAAGATCCCAGTCGCGGGCTCGCACTAGCTTAAAAATAACCAGTACTTCTCGTGGCCGAGAGTCCGGGCCATACCGTATCGCGCGCGGAGTTCCTGAACCTCTTCGCCTCGGTGTTCCTGCCGATGTTCATGGCGGCGGTGGACCAGACGCTGCTCGCGACGGCGACGCCGGCGATCGCGGCGTCGCTCGGGGGGCTGCGCGACACGTCGTGGATCGCGGTGGGCTACCTGCTCGCCTCGGCGACGATCGTGCCGGTGTACGGGCGGCTGGGCGATCGCAGGGGGCGGCGCGACGTGCTGCTGGTGGCGCTCGGAGTATTCACGCTCGGCTCGGCTGCGTGCGGGCTGGCGCAGTCGCTGCCGCAGCTCGTGGCGGCGAGGGTGCTGCAGGGCCTGGGCGGCGGCGGGCTGATGACGCTGTGTCAGGCGCTCATCGGCGAGCTGGTCCCGCCGCGCGAGCGCGCGCGCTTCCAGGGCTACTTCGCGCTGGTCTTCACCGCCGCGAGCGTCGCCGGTCCGGTGGTGGGCGGCCTCGTGGTGTCGCACGCGAGCTGGCGGTGGCTCTTCCTCGCCAACCTGCCGCTCGCGGTGTTCGCGGCGTGGCGCCTTTGCCGGCTGCCGAAGGGCGAGAAGCATCCGCCGTCCGCGCGCGGCGCCGATCTGGCGGGGCACGTGCTCTTCGCGGTCGGCGCGCTGTGCACGCTTTTCTGGCTCACGTCGGGCGGCCATCGCTTCGCGTGGGGCTCGGCGCCGAGCCTCGCCCTCCTCGCGACCGGCGTCGTGGCGCTCGGCCTCTTGTGGCGGCACGAGCGGCGGCACGCGGCGCCGTTCCTGCCGGTGGAGCTCCTGCAGGAGCGCACGGTGCGGATTTCAGTGATGGTCGTCGCGATGTTCGCGTCGTGCCTCTTCGCGGTCGTATTCTTCCTGCCGGTGTACCTGCAGCTCGGCCACCAGATGTCGGCGCAGGGCTCGGGCCTGCTGCTCCTGCCGGTGACCGCGGGCATGGTGATCGCCTCGACGAGCTCGAGCCGCATCCTCGCGCGCACCGGCCGGCCGCACTGGATCCCGGTGATCGGGCTCTCGCTCTCGAGCGCGGCGCTCTTCGCGCTCGCGCTGGCGCCGGCGAATCAGACGCTGATCGGATGCTTCGCGTTCTTCGCCGGCCTGGGGTTCGGCTGCGTCATGCCGACCACGCAGGTGACGATGCAGACCGTGGCGGGGCGCGAGAGGCTCGGCGTCGTCACCGCGCTCATGGCGCTCGCGCGTTCCACCGGCGGCGCCACGGGCCCGGCGCTCTTCGGCGCGGTCGCGTTCGCGATGATGCCCGCGGCGGCGGAGGGCCGACCGATGACGAGCCCGTTCCACACCGGATTCCTGGTGTTCGCTTTCATCGCGGCCGCGGCCGCGTTCACCGCGAGCCGGATGCCGGTCCTGACCCTGTGGGGACGGCGGTAGAGAAAATCGCACCGGCACGACGCTTTTCGTCGTCTAGAACCCATTGTGATTCTCCCGGCTCGCACGCCCGCCGTTTCAGACTGGTGCAACCTTCGCTTGCTAGGATTGGCCGATGAGCACCAAAGCCGCTGCGGTTGTTTTGACGCCCGCGCCGCCGCGGGATTTATGGGATCGGGCCCTCGTCGCAACCATCTTCGCCGGGATGCTCGCGCTCGCCTACGCGGCGTTCGCGACGCCGCTGATGCAGCCGATCTTCTCCAGCGCCGGAAGAGGCGAGTGGGCGCAGCTTGCGACGCGGCCGACGGTGATCTGGGTCGCGATGGGGCTGCTCCTTCTCCTGATGCGCACGCTGCTGTGGCTGCGCTATCGGCCGTTTGCCGCGGCGCTGGCCGAGGAGGCGCCGATGCTGAGCGTCATCATCCCGGCCTACAACGAAGGCGCGATGGTGGAGAGCTCGATCGCGTCGGTCGCGGCGGCGCGCTATCCGCGCGGCCGGGTCGAGATCATCGCGGTCGACGACGGCAGCACCGACGATACCTGGCGCCATATCGAGCGGGCGGCGGCGCGCTTTCCCGCCCTGGTCACCGCGGTGAAGCTGCCGAAGAATCTCGGCAAGCGCGGCGCGCTCGCCGAGGGCTTCCGCCGCGCCCGCGGCGAGGTGCTGGTGACGGTGGATTCCGACAGCCTCATCGAGCGCGATACGCTGCTCGCCATCGCGGGCCCCTTCCGCGATCCGGGAGTGGGCGCGGTCGCCGGCAAGGTCGCGGTCCACAACCGGAAGGAGGCCCTCATCCCGCGCATGCTGCACGTGCGGTTCGTGCTTTCGTTCGACTTCCTGCGCAGCGCCCAGTCGATGTTCCGGACGGTATTCTGCTGTCCGGGGGCGCTCGCGGCGTACCGCGGGAGCGTGGTTCGCGCCGTGCTCGAGCGCTGGGAACAGCAGACGTTTCTCGGCACGCACTGCACCTACGGCGAGGATCGCGCGCTCACCAACTTCATCCTCGGCCAGGGCTACGACAGCGTCTACCAGCGCACCGCGGTCGTGCACACCGTGGTTCCCGAGACCTACGCCAAGCTCTGCAAAATGTTCATCCGCTGGGACCGCAGCTACATCCGGGAAGAATTCCACTTCGCCAACATCGTGCGCCAGCGCCCGCCGCTGTGGCGCGCGCTGGCGCTCTACGAGTGCTGCATCAGCAACCTGCGCTTTCCCATCGCCTATCTCTCGATCTCGCTGTGGGCCATGAACGCGATCCGCGACCCGGCTTCGATGGGCCGGATGCTGCTCGCCATCATGATCGTGTCGACGCTGTATGTCCTCTATTACCTGCGCAGCGAGCGCTCCTGGGACTTCGCCTACGGGATCCTGTACGCGTACTTCTCGTTCTTCGCGCTCACCTGGATTTTCCCGTACGCCGCGCTGACGCTGCGCGCCCGCGGCTGGCTTACGCGCTGAAAACCGGGCTCTAACCCCGAATTCCTAAGTCGCCCGGTCGGGCTCGAGGTAGCGCGCCTCGTCGGCGGTGAGGTAGCCGCGGTGGCGGGTGTCGGGCATGAGGAGCACGGCGATCAAGGCGATGCCGCCCATGGCGACCACGTACCAGAAGAACACGGTCTCGTGCCCGATGGACTTGAACCAGAGCGCCATGTACTCGGCGGTGCCGCCGAAGATCGCGTTGGCGAGCGCGTAGGAGAGGCCGACGCCGAGCGCGCGCACGTGCATCGGGAAGAGCTCGGCCTTGATGAGGCCGCTGATCGAGGTGTAGAAGCTCACGCAGAAGAGCGCCGCCAGGATGAGCGCGAACGCGCGCACGGGGTTTTCCGTTTGCCCCAGCGCCGTGAAGATCGGCACGGTGACGAGCATCAGCAGCACCGAGTAGATCAGCATCGAGGTGCGCCGGCCGATCTGATCGGCGAGGCTGCCGAAGGCGGGCTGCGCCACCATGAAGCAGAACAGCGCGCCGGTCATGATCTCGGTGGCGTGGCGCGCGGTCAGGCCGGCGGTGTTGACCAGGTACTTCTGCATGTAGGTGGTGAAGGCGTAGAAGCTGAGCGACCCCGCGGCGGTGAACCCCATGACGACGAAGAACGAACGCGGGTAGCGCAGCATGCCGCGCAGGCTGCCGGCTTCCTTGTGCTCGCGCGCGGTGCGCGAGGCGGTCTCGGCGAGCGTGCGGCGGAGATAGAAGGCGACTACCGCGGCGATCGCGCCGATGAAGAACGGGATGCGCCAGCCCCAGGCGCGCAGCTCCGCGTCGTCGAGGAACTGCTGCAGGATCACGAGCACCAGCGTGGCGAGGAGCTGGCCGCCGATCAGGGTGACGTACTGGAACGACGAGAAGAAGCCGCGCCGGCCGTGCTCGGCGACCTCGGACATGTAGGTGGCCACGGTGCCGTATTCACCCCCGACCGAGAGGCCCTGGATCAGCCGAGCGATGAGGAGCAGCGCCGGCGCGAGGAGGCCGACCTGGCTGTAGGTCGGCAGCACCGCGACGAGGAGCGAGCCGCCGCACATCATGAGCACGGCGACCATCATCGAGAAGCGCCGTCCCTTCTTGTCGGCGAGCCAGCCGAAGAGCCAGCTCCCGACCGGGCGCATGAAAAAGCCGGCGGCGAACACGCCGGCGGCGGCCAGCAGCTGGGTGGTCTGGTTGCCCTTGGGGAAGAACTCGGCCGCGAAGTAGAGCGCGGTGAAGGAGTAGACGTAGAAGTCGTACCACTCCACGAGGTTGCCTGAGGAGCCGGCGACGATGGCGCGCACGCGCCGCATCGCCTCGTGACGCTCCGGATGCGGCGTGTTGGCGGCGTGGGTGAGGGTGGCCATAGGTTCGGGGCAAACAAGATTCGGGCCCGCTAGTATCGGCCCCGGATCTTTCAACCACCTGAACCCAAAATCTCTGACAGACCTTTTTCCATATTTCTTCGCCGCTTTCGTAGACTCCGTAGGCGTCGGCAAGCGGGAGAACCCGGGTCAGGCTCCAAGCGCTAACAAGAACAAGAATCGAACAAGAACAAGAAGAGGGGGTCTGACCCCGATTTTCCCTAGGCGTTGGCCTCGGCCGAGCGGTGCCAGAGGGCCCGGCGCGCGCCGTAGCCGATGGCGAGCGTCGCGACGACGCCGACGCCCGTGTAGATCAGGGCGCAGGCGGTATAGCCGAGCCCCGCGATGATCGGCCCGCTCGCCAGCAGGCCGAACGGCAATCCCCAGACCGCCAGCACGCGCATGCCCATCACGCGGCCGCGCATGCGCTCGGCGGCGCCGCGCAGCATCACCACCGCCACCGGAACGAGGCAGAGGCTCTGCATGAACCCCGAGATGAAGAGAAGCGCGAGGCCGAAGGGCAGGGAGCGGTTCAGGCCGAAGAGCGCGATGGCGACGAACCATGCCGCCGCGCTCCACAGCATGACGCGCCCGGCGCGAAGCCGCAGGGTGCTGGCGCCGATGATGAGCGATCCAGCAAGCGCGCCGAGGGCAAAGGCGGCGGCGAGATAGCCGAGGCCGGACTGCCCGACCTCGTAGACCTCTTTCGCCGCGTAAGGCAGCAGGCCGAGGACGAACGGGTACGCGAGCAGGTTGACGAGGAAGGTGATGCCGAAGGCGCCCCGCAGGTCCGGCTTCGTCCAGGTGTAGTGCGCGGCCTCCTTCAGGCCGGCGATCACGTCGTGCGCGCTCGCGCGCGCCGCGTGGATCGGCGAGCGCGCCAGCCCGAACGAGAGGAGGAAGGCCGAAACATAAAGCGCGATGACGAACAGGTACGCCGGACCCATGCCGATCACGGCGACGCCGCCGGCGCCGGCGAAGGCGCCCGCGACCTTCGCCATGTCGGCGGTGCTGCGCGAGAGACCGGCCGCGCCCATCAGGGTCTCGGGGCGCACGGTCTGGGCGATGAGCACGTTGCGGATCGCCTGGTCCGAGGGGCGCGCGAGCCCCGCGATGCCGTAGATGACGAACACGTGCCAGGGCTCGAGGGCCTCGGCGAGGATGAGGAGCGCCAGGCTGCCGGCGAGCAATGCGTAGCCGCCGCGCGTGACGATGAGGAGCCGCCGCACGCCGATGCGGTCGCCGGCGATGCCGAGGAACGGCGCGAGCACGGCGCCGACCCACATCAGCGCGCCGAAGCCGACGAGCCACTCGACCGAGCCGGTCGCGGTGAGGATGTACCAGCCGAGGATCAGCGCTTCCATCTCGAAGCCGATCGACGTGGCGAGGTCGGCCGGCCACTGGAAGCGGAAGCTGCGCACGGCGAAGGGGGCGAGGGCGGGGTTCAGAGCCCGAATTCCACCATAATTAAAAAATCGTGACTGGCACCATCGTCGAAGACATCGTCGTCCCGGCGCGCGGGTCGTGGAGCCGAGCGCTGGCGAAAGGCGAGATGCTGCGCATCGTCGACCTCGAGGGCAAGCAGGCGGTCGACTTCCTCTGCTACAACGCGCACGACCACGCCGACCGCTACGCCGCGGCCGACACGATGAAGATCAATCCGGCCGGCATCTTCCTCTCCACCGGCAGCGTGCTCTACAGCGTCGGGCTCACGCCGCTCTTCACCATCGTCGCCGACACCTGCGGCAAGCACGACACGATCGGCGGGTGCTGCAGCGCCGCGCTCAACAAATTCCGCTACGGCGTCGGCTGGCAGCCGAACTGCCGCGACAACTTCCTGCGCGAGCTCGCGAAGCACGGCATGGGGCCGAAGGACCTGGTGGCCAACGTCAACTTCTTCATGTACGTGCCGGTGGGAGAGAAGGGGGAGATGGACATGGGGCCCGGCATCTCCAAGGCCGGAGACTACGTCGACCTGCGGGCCGAGCGAGACGTGCTCGCGGTGATCTCGAACTGCCCGCAGATCAACAACCCGGTGAACGACTACAACCCGACTCCGATCCGGGTGATGGTCTGGCGGCCGCAGTAAATGTCGAGCGGAAAAAGATTGGGGTCAGAGCCCGTAAAGCGGGGGAGTTGGGCTCTGACCCCGGGGGGTCGCTACTGCCAACGCTGCTAACACCTGGCGGCTTTCGCCATTCCAGGTGAAGGGAATTCGGGCTCTTACGCCGCGCGGCTCTTGATGGCGCTGCGGCCGACCAGGTGCACCGCCGCCATGTAGCTCTTCATCGGCGGCGACACCTCGCCCGAGAGCCATCGCGACAGCGTCTCGGTGGAGATGCGCAGCACTTCCGCGAGCTTCTCGTCGCCGCCCGCGACGCGCCTCGCGGTCTCGAGCGGACGGACATACGGGTTTTCGCGCATGAGACGGACGTTGCTGATGTCTTGCATAGCGGCCTCCCTCCTCTGATGGAATGGGACGCTAGCACCGGAGGCGCACGAATAGGCAGTGCAATCCTTCACGGCGGGCAAGTAAAAGCCGGGCCTTTTACTCTATGGAACGCGACCTGTCGCCGCCGCCCGACGGAATTCGGGGTCAGAGCCCGAATTCGTTCGTACGTACGTGGAAACGAATTCGGGCTCTGACCCCGAATTCCTAGCGGTTGCCGGTGCGCACCTCGGGCGCCGATTTCCCGGGCGAACGGTCGGTCACCGGAAGTTCTGTTCCCTTGGACTGGTCGGGCTTGGCGAGGAGCACGTCGACCAGCCCGAGCTTCGCCGGGTTGTCGAACACCGGCTCGTTGCCGTCCTTGCCGCACGGCGCGCCGTTGACGAGTTGCTGGTCCATGCGCTCCCGGGTTGCGCGCGATAGCACCCACCCGAGCGGCACGTTCGTCGAGCTGCGGCACAAGCCGAAGTGCAGGTAATTCGGGTGCGTGACCTCCCAGGCCGCGCTCTCGCGCGCGTAGTAGCCGCGTGCGGTGCGCGTGTTGAGCAGCGCGTTGAGCGGCATAAGGACTTCGCTGAGGAATTCGCTTGGCCGGATGTAAGGGTTGTCGGGCGCCTTGGCGAGGCTGTCGTCCGTGTAATTCGGATCGGCCGGGTCGTTGCTGATGTGGATGACGTAGCGCTCCACCAGGTTCCAGCGCGGGTCTTCTTCGGCGAGCTGGTCGATGGTCTGGAGGATCGCGAGCGTGGTGGTGGCGCCGGAGTTCTCGAAGTAGCCGCCGTCGACCACGCGCCCGTAGGTCTTGCCGTCCTCCTTTCGCAGGCTGCCGGCCGGGCTCACGTAGGTGAAGCGCGCGCTCATGTGCGCGGCGGTCGATAGCGAGATCGAGCGCGGCGCGAAGAAGCGGTTCGCGTCCTCGACGTCGACGAAGTCCTCGCGGCGCCTGCTGGCGGCGACGCGCATGTTGCTCGCGATGATCCGCTTGCCGGTCTCCACCCATGTGGCGTTGAGGAGCAGCGCCGGCGTCCAATCGCTCCGGCCTTCCCAGAGGCGGTCGAACGGCTCGCTCATGCGGTTGCGGCCCTTGACGTGCTTCTGCCATGCGCGCTCCCAGGACTGCTCGAGCGTCGTGGCGCGGTCGAAGGCGGGAACCGCCACCGGCAGGAAGCGCTGCACCAGGTCCGGGTAGAGGATCGCGGCGACCGCCGGCGCGAGGAAGTCCTCGCCGAGGATCTCCTGCCCCTTCTTCTTGACGTCGAAGGGCGCGGCTCTGTCGCGCGCCTCGTTGAGCAGCGCGACGAACACGGCTGCGCCGAGGCTGCCGCCGGAGACGCCGCTGAGCGAGAAGAGGTGCGCCGCGAAGGAGGGGTGGCGGTTCTGGATCTCGCCCAGCACCGTGACGGTCCAGTAGGCCGCGCGGATGCCGCCGCCCTCGGCGTCCACGACGAAGAACGGGACCGTGTCGCCGCGCTGGATCGCGGCGTCGTGGCGCGCGATCCACGCGCGCAGGGTCGCGCGCAGGTTCGGCCGCTGCGCCGGCTGCGCCTCGGGCAGCGTGCGCATCGCGTGGTTGTCGTTCCACAGGCTGAAGATCACCGCCGTCGCGAAGAGCGCGGAGAACACCGGCAGGTGAAAGCGCATGCCGGCGTAGTCGAGCGCGCTTGCCACCGTGATCCATCCGGCCGCCGCGAACAGCAGGATCGCGGCCGAGCCGAGGACCGGCGCCGCGTCCTGCACCGCCAGCACCATGAGGGCGAACATGAACACCGACACGAGGATCGTGCCGGCGAGGAGCCAGCGCGTGAGCGCGCCGAGCTGCCGCAGGTACAGGGTGCCGTGCTGCTCGTCGCGCGCACGCGGCAGGTTCAGGGACTCGAACTTGAGCGCCCGGTAGAGGGCGCGCGCAAAAGCGCGCCGCACGGACACGAAGATGAGGAAGGCGATCGCGCCGGCGGCACACCAGGAGGCGTAGAACTTGAGCAGCTCGCGCACCTCCGGATGCTCGTCGATCGCGTAGCCGCCGGCGGCTTTCTGGAAAGCCGCTGCCACGCCGAGCGCGGCGAAGAAGCCGAGCAGGCGCGGCGTCCAGATGCGCACGCCTTGCGAGCGCAGGCCGACCAGCTCCATGCCCGGCAGCCTGAGGGAGAGCATGGTTCGCGCCCAGTACCAGGCCGACAGCGACCACGCCAGCGTCGCCGCGAAGAAGCACAACGCCTGCGAGGACATCGCGTCGTTGGTGCGCCGCTCGGCGAGCGCCCGCGCCACGTCTTCGCCTTGCGAGGCGAGCAACAGGAAGGCAAGCCCGGCGAGCACGAAGAGGATCGCCATCCGGCACGGCTTCAGGGCGTGCACGTGATCGCGCAGCCTCAGCCACGCGTTCCACAAGCCGATGAGCCAACGCGGCAACTTCGCCCCGCTCGAGCCCAGTTTCGGGTCTTCGCCCTGCCTTGGGTCCTTGCCCATTTTCCGTCCCCCTGGTGCGGACAAAGCTACGCCGGAATTTCGCGCCGCGCTTATCGCAACGTCCGATAGAGAATCAGAAAATAGGGACAGTCCCTGTTTGGCGGATCAGCGGATGCGGGTCTTCGTGAGCGTGCCCGAGGGATCGAACAACAAAACCAATTCCTTGCTCGGGCGCTCTCGGTAGATCCAAACCTCGTAGCCGGTATTGAAGTCGACCACCACGGCCTCGCCGAGGGCCTTGCGCACGTCCGCCTTGGTGCTCTTGCCGACGGCGATCGCGCCGGCGGCCGCTTGCGCGGAGCGGATCTCGGCCGGGCCGAGGGGCCTTTCTTCTTTTACTGTTTTCTGGTTCAGGACTGCGCAGCCGCCCACCAGGAGGAAGGTGGCGAGGAGGAGCCTCACGAGGCGCCGTCCATGTACTCGAACTCGATCCGCGTGTCGTCGGGCCAGCTCGCATCGCCGAGGGGCAGGAAGTAGGCGCGGTCGACCAGCACCTCGCAGTCGCAATAGGCGAGGTCTTCCTTCCACGTCGGATCGCGGCTCGCGCCGCCGTAGAGGCGCTCGACGGGGAGCGCCTCGCGGCGATCGCCCGCCACGAGCGTGACGCCGAAGATCGGCCGCTCGGCGAAGAAGAGGTAGCGCGGATCTTTCCGGCGGCAATACTCGGGGCCTTCGCGCAGGAAGGGATCGAGCAGGCCGAAGAGGAGCGGGCGGTAGTTCGAGATCAGGCCCGCCTGCATGCCGACCTCGCACTCTAGGCGCAGGTCGCCGAGCCGCCGGGTGTCCGGCGGCAGGCCGGGGGTGCGGATCTCGGCGCGCCAGGTCATGGTCTTCGCCTTGCGGTTGGGGCGCACCGACGCGTTCTCCTTTAGGGCGGCCGCGCGGCGCTCGAGCGCGAAGGTGTTGTCCGGCGCCAGCGCGACCGGCGCCGCGAAGCTGTCGCCGACGATCTCGAGCTGGATGTCGCGCATGTCGGTGTCGCTGTGGCGCGGCAGGAGCTTGAACCGCAACGACGCGCGCGGCGCGAGTTGGTGGCGCTTCTCGAAGAGCTCCATCCCCTCGACCATCCTGCGGTAGGACTTGTCGACCGGGTTGCGCATGGACGTGACCGCGACGGGGTCGTCCTTCGGTTTGCCCTGCGCCAGAGCGGATGCGGGGACGACGATTTGCGCCGCGAATGCGCAAATCATCAGGGTTCGAGGCATTCGAATCCGATTTTACCGATTTATTATCCCTGCCCATGAAGCTGGGATTCTTCACGATGCCGATGCACCCGCGCGAGCGCGCGCCGGCGCAGACGCTGCAGGAAGACCGCGAGGCGATCTTGCTTGCCGACCGCCTGGGCTTCCACGACGCCTTCGTCGGCGAGCACCTCACCGACCCCGAAGAGAACATCACGAGCAGCCTCATCTTTCTCGCGAGCCTGCTTTCCGAGACCAAGACGATCAAGCTCGCGACCGGCACCTCGAACCTCTCGCACAGCCATCCGGTGCTGATCGCCGCGCACGCGGCGATGTTCGACCACCTCGCGAAGGGGCGCTTCATCTTCGGCGTGAGCCCGGGCGCGCTGTCGTCGGACGCCGAGGCGCTCGGCATCCTGGAGGAGGACCGCAACAAGCTCTTCGCCGAGGCGATGGACGTGATCCTCGCGATCTGGGAACGCGACGCGCCCTACGACATCGAGCTTCCCGGCAACCGCTTCAAGGTGTCGACCGCGCGGACGCAGGTCCCGGAAGTGGGCCGCGGCACGATGTACAAGCCCTACCAGAAGCCGCGCCCCGAGATCGTCGGCACGGTGGTCGCGCCGCACTCGAAAGGCGTGATCGCGATGGGCGAGCGCGATTTCCATCCCCTGTCGGCGAACTTCCTGCTGCCACACTGGCTGCCGAGCCACTGGCAAAATTACTGTACCGGCAAGGCCAAGGTGGGGAAAAAACCAGAAGGCAGCGAATGGCGCGTCGCGCGCACGATCTTCGTCGCCGACGACGCGCGCACGGCGCGAAGCTACGGCCGCGACGATCCGAGGAGCCCCTACCGGTTCTACTGGGAGAAGCTGCGCGCCAACATGATGCGCGCGAAGCGGCACGTGATCTTCAAGCGCCACGAGGGCGAGGACGACCGCTCCATCACCGTGGAAAGGCTGCTCGACGAGCTCGTCATCTGGGGCACGCCCGACAAGGTGGCCGACGAGGTCCTGCGGCTGCGCGAGGCGGCCGGCCCCTTCGGCGAGATCGTCTACGCCGGCATGGACTGGGTCGACCCGGCGCTCGCGCGGCGCTCGATGGAGCTCATGGCGACCGAGGTCATGCCTCGCGTCAACGACGTACTGAAGCCCGCGTAGCGCTTATCCCGTCTTCCTACCGGCGCTATGATGCGCGCAATGGCCACGGACGTGCCCGCCGCCCCCGCTCGCGCGCCGAGCCCGGCGCAGATGCGCATGTTCGCGGTGCTGTCGGTGTTCTACCTCGCGAGCGCCGCGGCGCTCACGCCGTGGGCGCCCGACCCCGGGCTCGCCGACCCGCGCATCGTCGTGGTGTACGGGCTCGCGATCCTGATCGCCGATCTGTGCACCGCGCTGATGCTCGGCGCGCTCTACCGCGGCAGCGGCCGCAGCGCGCACCTTCTCCTCGCCTGCACCTATCTCTTCGGCGCCGTCATGGCCGCCGCGCACATGGCGGTCTTCCCGGGCGCGCTGTTCGAGCAGCCGCTCGTCGGCGGGCGCCAGACGGTGAGCTGGCTCTATCTCGCCTGGCGCATGGGCACGGCGCTGCTCTTCGTCGCCGCGCTGCTCGTCGCGCACCGCGCGCCGCCGCAGGAGGCGCGGCCGCTGCGGCGCCTCGCGGCCGCGCTTGGCCTGACGCTCGCCGGCGCGGCCGCCGTGATCGCGCTCGGCGCTTACATCGAGATCGAGGGCCTGGTCGGCGACCGGTTCAGCCAGCTCGGCGCGGAGATCCAGTGGGCGGCGGTCTGCGTGTACGCCGCCGCGTTCCTCCTCCTCTGGGCGAAGCGCGCGTTCGGCGACCTGCTTTATCTGTGGGTGGGGCTCGTGCTGCTCGCCTCGATCGCCGACCTCACGCTCTCGAACCTCGGCGCCGCACGCTACACCGTCGGCTGGCACGCCTCGCGCCTCAACCTCGCGCTCTCGGCCTGCCTGCTGCTCGCCTTCCTCCTCGGCGACGCGGGTGAGAACCGCTCGATGCGGCGCGCTTCGGGCGTCGCGGCCTACGGCGGCGCGGTCGCCGTCACCCTCACCGCGCTGCTGCTGCGCTGGATGCTCGACCCGTGGCTCGGCTTCGACGTGCCGTACGCAACGCTGTACGGCGCGGTGGCGATCGCGGTGTGGTTCGGCGGCCTCGGTCCCGCGGTGCTCGCGATGGTGGTCGGCTACGCGCTGCTCAACGTGCGCTACGTCGCGCCGCACGGCGAGCTCGCGATCGTGGGCGTGCGCGACGGGGTCGGGCTCGCGCTCTTCGCCCTGTCGACGGCGCTGATCATCGTGCTGGGCGAAGCGATGCGCCGGGCGCGCGACCGCTACCGCGCCTCGGAGATCGAGCTGAAGGCGCGCGCGGCGCAGCTTCAGCGCGCCGACGCGAACAAGAGCCAGTTCCTGGCGGTGCTGTCGCACGAGCTGCGCAACCCGCTCGCGCCGCTGCGGAACGGCCTGACGCTCCTCAAGATGCAGCGCGACGGTCCGGGCAGCGGGGAAACGCACGACATGATGGAGCGCCAGATCGTGCAGCTCACGCGGCTCATCGACGATCTCCTCGACGTGAGCCGCATCGACCGCGGCAAGATGGAGCTGCGCACCACGCCGGTGGAGCTGGCGGGGGTGATGCGCACCGGCGTCGAGACCGCCAAGCCCAACATCGACGCCAAGGGCCACGCCCTTTCGGTGAGCTACCCGGAGGCGCCGCTCCACGTCGAAGGCGATGCCGTGCGCCTCGCCCAGGTGGTGGCGAACCTGCTCAATAACGCGGCCAAGTTCACGCCCGCGAAGGGCCGCATCGAGCTGTCGGCGCGCGCCGAGGAGGGCACGGTTTGGCTGCGCGTCGCCGATAACGGCATCGGCATCGCGCGCGAGCACCTCGACGAAGTGTTCGACATGTTCGTGCAGGTCGACGAGCGCCACGTGGCTTCCTCGGGCGGGCTGGGCCTCGGGCTCACGCTTGCGCGCGCGATCGTGCGGCGCCACGGCGGCGAGATCGAGGCGCGCAGCCCGGGACGCGGCAAAGGCGCCGAGTTCGTCGTGCGCCTGCCGCTCGTGGGCGCGCCGGCCCGCGTGGAAGCGAAGCAGGCGGAAGCTTCGCCGCCGGTGCGCCGGCGCGTGCTGGTGGTCGACGACAACGTCGACGCCGCTCAGACCCTCGCCCAGTACCTGAGGCTCACCGGCCATCGCGTCGAGAGCGCGCTCGACGGCGAGGCGGCGCTGCGCATCGCCGAGATCCTGCATCCCGACGTCGCCTTCATCGACCTCAACATGCCTCGCATGGACGGCGCCGAGGTGGCGCGGCGCCTGCGCCTCACGCCTTGGGGACGCAAGGCGCGCCTCGTCGCGCTGACCGGCATGGGGCAGCAGGGCGACATCGCGCGTACGCGCGAAGCCGGCTTCGACGAGCACATCACCAAGCCCGCCGACCTCAAGCGCCTGTCGCTCCTCGCCTCGGGCTAGAAAAGAAATCCGGGGTCAGAGCCCGAATTCGTTTTTACGTACGCAAAAAAAGACCGGCGCGGCGGGCTCGCCGCGCCGGGTCCTGCGCGATCTACTTCGAGCTGCTGATGCAGTCGTAGCGCTCCTGCCCGCTGAGGCCGGCGCACTTGGCGGGGGTGGAGGACGACGCGCTGCTGTCGCCCGAGCTGCTCGCGCCGCTGCTCGACGAGGGGCTCGAGCTGCTGGACGAGGAGCTCGGCGAAGCCGAGCTGCCCGAGGACGAGCTGTCGCTCGGCGTGCTGCTGCCGGAGCCCATGCCGCCGCTCGGCGACGACGTCGACGCGCCGGAGCTCGTGCTGCCCGCGCCCGAGGGCGCGCCGGCATCGGATCCGGCCGAGGGGCTGGCGCTGGTGCTTGCGCCCGACGCTCCGGAAGAGCTACTCGACGCGCCGCCTGCGCCCTGCGCCCAGGCCGCTGTTGAAAAAGCGACCATGGTTGCGGTAACTGCTGCGCTGATGAGTTTCAGGTTCATCTTCAGTTCCTCTAGGGTTGGGATGGAGATGGACTGCGCAGCACGCGAACGCAAGAACAATGCCGTAGTCCGTTGCGCAGGCGAACCAAATTCTTGCGCCAAGCTTTCGCTCGGGACCCGATCTGGACCCGGTCTGGACGTTACGGGTGCGCGGTGTAGCATTTCGGGCGGGGGATTTCCTTTCGTTATCCAACTGTCCGGAGTCGGGGAGGACAACTATGGCCATGAAGAAACGCGCGAAGAAGGCAGCTCGTGCGAAGCCAGCTCGGAGATCCAAGCCTGTTGCAAGGCCAAGGCGCCCCGCCGTCACTGCGGCGAGCGCGCGCAGCTTCGTTCTAGGCGCGGCGCTTCCCCAGCCGCGCGTGACGCGCGACGGCGCGGCCGAGGCGATGAGCCTCGCCGAGATGGGTTTCGAGACGGCGAAGAACCAGGCGGCGGTCGTCGGCTCGGAGATCCAGTCGTTCGTGACCGGGGTGACGGCCGAGCGGCGCGACGCGCTGGCCAACTCGTCGCTGCTCGCGCAGCTCATGGCGAAGAACGCCGTGCCCGACCCCACCGACATCGACGCCTGGTACCGGGTCTACTTCGACACGCTGACGCAGGTCGGCTGGAACATCCAGGACCTCGAATTCAAGCAGTACGAGGAGGAGAGCGAGAGCTTCAACGCCCACGAGGCCATCCTCAAGGTCGCGGCGACGCTGCTCGCCGGGGCCCCGCCGGCGGCGCTCGCCCTGGTGCAAACCACGCTCCAGGCGCTCCAGTCCATGGACGCCAACAATCCGTGGATCACCATCTTCAGCCGCGAGAGCCAGAGCGCGCAGGTCGCGCGCTTCCAGGTGAGCCTCGCCGAGCAGGATCCCGCCGGGCAGTTCCTCGTGCGCACCATGGCGTTCGCGCTCAAGGCGAGATCGGCGATCACGCAGGTCCTGTTCTTCAAGGCCCGCTCGAGCGAGGCGGAGCTGCGCTACCACGCCGGCAAGGTGTCGATCAACGCGGACGTGCTCGATGCGGTGGCCGCCGACCTCAAGGCGAAGCTCACCGCGCACGCGCGCAATTTCATCCGGACGCTGCCGGACCTGTAACAGGCCCTAGCTTCTTCGCGCTCGGCCGCGCCGGCTGTTTCGTGCGCCGGCCTTTTTCGGTCTGACCCGCGCCGCCTGCCTGGGCCGCGTTGCCTGGGCGAGCGGAGGAATCCCCGCCGGCTGCGGCGCGGGCGACGGCGCCTGCCCGGCCGGCGCAACCTCGGCGGCATAGGCCTCGAGCTTCGCCCGTAGCGCCCCGGCCGCCGCGCTCTCGTCGGGCGAGGCGCGCTGCGCATACCGCGGGATGATGAAGCGCGCCTGGTCGCGCACCGACTTCCACATCCACGGCGCCGGCCAGCGCTCGCGCAGGTCATCGAAGCCGTCGTTCAGGACGGGCAGCTTCGGCGCCAGCGCGTTCTCGTTCAGCGCCTCGTAGAGCGAGAGCTCGAGATCGCCCACCGCGCTCCAGAATTCCGGCTCGTCCTGCAGCCGTGCGCGGATCTTCTCGCGCACCGCCGTGAACCGGGCCGCGGGCACGCTCTTCGAGCGCGACATCACGTCGAGCGCCATGATGTTCATCGTCGGATAGAACGAGTCGGGCAATTTCTCGCCGAGCTTCTCCGCCATGGTGTAGTGGCGGCGCGCGCCCTCCACGGCATCGCGATCGGGCTCGCCGCAGGCCTCGAGGATCATGGCGAGCCGCTTGTTCGCCGAGGCGCACAGGTTGGCGCGCTCCATCGACGGCGACTCCTTGAAGAGCCGCTCCAGCTCGCCGATGGCCTTGCGCACGTCTTCCGCGGCTGCCTTCGCCGTGGCGCGCAGCGCGGAGGAGCTCGAGGCCTTCGCTTCCTCCACCTGGTCCGCCGCCACCCGCACGCGCAGGTTCTGGTACTGCTCGGTCGCCTTCATGGAGGCGCTGCCATCCTGCGCATCGAGCGCCTTGCGGTACCAGGCGAGGCCCGCCCGAGGGTCGTCGGCGTGCGTCCATGCCTTGGCGAAAGCCTCCGCCACGTCGCCCCTTTTGCTCCAGCCCGCCGCGGCGGGCAGCGTTTCGAGATAGCGGATCTTCAGCCGCTGGCGCTCGACCTCCTTGGGCGTGAACTTCGGCATTCTCGACTGGCACTCGATCGCGATGGTCTCGAGCGCCAGCGCCAGGGCGAGCGCCGAGGTGACGCCGGCGAACTCGGGTCCCGGCGGCGGCGCCGGCTTCTGGGGATCGGCTCCGGCGATGGTCAACGTCCAGTTCGGATCTCCGTAGCACTGATAGGCGGCCCAGGTGTTTCCACCCTTGGCGTGGGCTTCCTCGCGCGCCAGGAACACCGCGTCCATGAACCGGTCGCCTTCGAGCAGGCGCTTGTAGAACGTGTCGGCGAAGGCGGCAGCGACTGCATCGTCGACCGCCCAGCCCGCGGCCACCACGCAACGCACGCCGATCCCGATCAGCGCCTGCGCCACGCTGGCGGCGAATTCGGGACGGCTCAAGTCAGGCGAGCTCGCACCGAGATGGCAGCAGTTCACGAACACCAGCTCGGGCACCGGCCTCAGCGCCTCGATCTCCGCGGCGCCGATGAAGGTGCCGTTGGAGAGGACCACGCCGCGCGAGGGCTGGTCGCCCTCGGGCGCGGCGCCGTGCCCGGAAACGTGCAGCACGCGCCACTTGCCGGACATCAGCGCCTTGGTGACTTCGTCGAACGACGGGCCTCTTCCGCCGCCATCCTCGGGCGCAATCAGCGCCCTGACGCGGTGCGGGGCGAACTTGCCGGTCGCGGTCAGTTGCTTGAGGACCGCATTGGCTTCGAGGCGGGCGCCGGGGAGCCGCGGGTAGCGGGGGTCGTCGCACCAGGGCTCGCCGATGACCAGGACCCCCGCGTCCTTGCCGGCGTCCGGAACCCTCGGCGGCGGGTCCTCGGTGCGGAGCTTGCGCAGCAGCTTGGATCGCACCGCCCAGGGGCGCGAGTCGCCGCTGTCGGGCGCCTCCATCAGCTCCCACGGGATGCCCGCGGTCTGCGGGTTGAGCTCGATCACCATCTCCAGCGTGCCGCCGAGATAGGGCTCGAGGTCCGCCGGCACCAGCAGGCGGAACAGCGTCTTGCCGAGCTCCTTGTCCTCGAGGGCCGAGCGGGCGGAGGTCTTCACCAGCTCCTGCACCAGCTTGCTTTGCGCTTTCTGCGTGCGCACCTCGGTCCTGGCGCGCCGCGTGTCCAGCGCGTAGCGGATGGGGACCTGCTGCGCGGCACCGGCGGCGGGCTTGTCGGCGAGCGCGCTGATGAAGTCGTAGCTCGTGCCGCGGTAGCCCGCGTCGAGCGGACGGCGCAGCGCCCCGGGCCCGGGCAGCACTTTTTCGTCGCGGATCCGGAAGAGCGCAGGCGACGCCGCGACCTGGCCCTGCAGCGCGCGCAAGGCTTCGGCCGCGCGATCGAGATACAGCTCGACGAACTGCAGGTGGCCGACGAGGGGCCACTTGCCGCCGAGTTGCGCCAGCGCGGCGTTCGCTTCCCGAACCCCCTGCGCCACGAGCTGCGCGGCCTGGCCGGCCGAGATGCTCGGTCCGCCGCTGCCGATCAGGGTGGCCGCGAGCTCGAATTGCGGCAGGTTTTTCGGGTTGCGCGCAGCCCACTGCGCCGCCGCGATCGCGCCCTTGCGCGCGCTGTCGACCAGGCTCGAGCCGCGGAAGTCGCCTTCCTCGCCGAGACCGACCACGATGACCGCGGCAGGGCGCGGCAAGCGATGCGCATCGTCCGGGTTTGCGCGCGTGTTCGGAAATACCTTGCTCGTCGCCGGCTCCGAGGGATAGTCGCCTACGGTGAGCGCGCTCTGCATCTCTCCGCCGATCAACCCGTCCATCACCGACTCGGTGCCGGTGAGCCGCTCGGCGCGGTAGTGGCCGATCATCAATGGCAGCTGGACGAACGCGAGGTTCGCGTTGAGGACGCTCACCTCCAGCACCGGACCCCCCGCGGGAACCGAGTCCCGCGCCTCGCGGCCGGCGACGTCGAGCGCGTCGGCCGGCGTCTCGGGCGGACGCGGCGCCAGCGCGATGCGCGCGCGCCGGCTGCGCACGTGCATCACGGGAGCGACCTGGGCGGCGCCCCGCGCCGGCGCATCGAGCGCCGGCAGCTTGTCGGTGCTGCCCTTTTCCAGCAGGTCGGCATACGCGTCGAAAGCGCGCCTGTCGTGCGGCAGCTCGCCGTGCTCGCAATCGAGCTTCCAGGCCGGAACGTTCGGCAGCCGGGCGTTCTCGAGCGTCACCCGGCCGTCGCCCGCCTGCTGCGCGTCGAGGTACACGAGGCCTTGCTCTTCCTTGAACTCGTAGCCGTCGGGCGTGAAGTCGGCCCTGCCGACGACGAGCAGCACTTTCGAGGCCGCCGGCACGAGCTCCGAGCGAGCGGCCTGCTGATCGAGGCGGTTGCGCAGCGCCACCGCCTGGTCGAGCACGTCCTGCGTGGGAATGCCCCACCTGAATTCGTCGAGCACCATGTCCTGGGCGTGGTTCCACCACGGCTGCTGGCTCACCAGCTTCGCGTCGTTCGCTGCGAGCTGCTCCCACGTCTGGCGCTTGTGCAGTTCCAGAGTCGCGTCGGCGATCCTCGCCTGCATCTGGATGAAGCCCGGCATCGCGGCCATGAGCTCGCGCGCCGCCGACTGCTTGAACGGAGCGCCAAAGCCGACCAGCAGGTTGCCGAACGAGTCGTCGCCGGAGAGCACCTGCATCGGCGCCCAGGAGCCTCCGTTCGGCGTGCCGAGCATGAGCACGCGCGCGCCGTCCGTGGCGAGCATTCGCTGCCAGAGCTCCGGATGCTCGAGCTGCATGGCGCGCGCGACCAACCCGCCCATCGAGTGCGCGATGAGCCGGACCGGCTTGCCGCTTGCCTTACGCGCTTCGAGCTTTTCCTCCACCGCCTTGGCGAGGCGCCGGCCTTCCTCCTCGATGGGGCGGCGCCAGTCGAACGGAAACTCGATCACCTCGTGGGTCGCCGAGAGGTACTTGACGAGGTCGTCGTAGATTCTCCCGACGGGGCCGTCGGGCTGGATGCCGTCGCTGCCGTCGGACTTGTACGCCAGGCGCGTCAGGCCGAAGACGATGCGGAAGGCGAGCCAGATCCGCTCCTCGCCCTGCTTCAGGTTGCTGCCGAGGATCCCCGGCAGCACGAACAGCGCGGGCCTGGACGGGTCCGGACCGGTGCTCGGCGCCCGCTCGCCGGTGGCCGATTCGCCCGCCCACGACAGCGGGCCGATGGCGCGGAAGCCGGGCGGCGCGTCGTTCATCAGCGCCTCGACCACTGCCCGCGCGGTCAGGTCGTTGGCGAAATACGCGAAATGCGAGACGTTGCCGCCCTGGTCGAAGAGGAAGCTCGCGCCGTTCTCGCGCGGCGTGCCGCCGTACATCGAGCTCGTCTGCACCACGAGGTCGTTGTCGGTGCGGAAGAACGAATCCGAGGCCATCATCTTCAGCCACGAGCCCACCGAGTCGCCCGCGAGGTCGCCCGCCACCACGCGCAGCTCGCCCTTGATGCGCTCGATGGGGGAATGCAGCCATTGCACCAGCGGGCTGTCGGGGATCTGCGCGGCGAGGCCGGGGATCTCTTCCGGTTCGGTGCGCCGCTGCGCCACCGCGGCGAGGAAGTCGACGACCTGCGGCACCACGGGAATGTGCGCGAGCTCGAGCGCCCATTTGAATACCGAAAGGTAGGCGTCCAGCCGCTTGGAGGCGAGGAGCGTGCCGCGCGCCGGACAGGCCACGCGCACGACGCGGCCGACGCGCAGGCCTTGCGTCTTGCCGATCAGCTCGGCGAGCTGCTCGCGCTGCTTTGCATACTCTTCGCCCTCAAAAACGTTCTCCAGGTCCCCGGGCTCGAGCGGCTTGGTGTCGCACGCGCGGGCGAGGACCTCAGCGACCAGGCCGCCGCGCGAGTGGGTGACGAGGTGGACAGGGCAGTTCTTCGGCAGCGCGTTGGCGAGCGTGAGCGCGTTCTCGATCGGGCTCGCGCCCAGCGTGCGATGCTCGAGCGCATAGACCCGGCCGCCGTAGTGGCCGAAGAGCTGCTGCACCCGCTGCGGATGCTGCGCCCAGAGCTTCTCGAAGGTCCCCTCCGTGGTGGAGAAGGTCCCGTGGATGAAGACGAGGATCGGATTCCTGTCGCCCGCGCTCGGGACCGCGTCGATTTTCTTCGTGCCCTTGAGGGCGTCCAGCCGGTCGGGGGCGAGCTGATAGAGGCCTTCGTCGACCTGCGCGTCGACGCGCTCCACGACTTCCCTGGCGAGGAGCTTCGCCGCGGGGTCGCGGATCACCTCGACGAGCTTGAGCAGCGCGTCGCCGAGCAACCCGCGCGTCGCGCCGCGCGTGGCGCCCGCCTGGTCCAGCCTGCTCCAGGCGAGCTGCGCGGGAATCCTGACCTTGCCTGCCTCCGCCGCGGTTGCGCCGCGGGGCGCGCTGTCCGCGACCTGCCCCTTGAAGAGATCGCGCGCGCTTGCCGCGTGGAGGTAGAGCGTGGGTCCGTTGGTCAGATGCAGGGCCACGACGTCCTGCTCGGGCGTCGCGGAGAACTCCACGTCGGCGCCGCCGGCGCGCTGCGAGAACACGCGCACCGAATGAACGACTTTCCCTCCCAGCAAGCCGGGTGAAGGCGCCGCCGCCGCCGCGCCGCGCGTAGCGCTGCCTTGCGTCTCATCCAGTCCGGGAACGACGAACGTGATGGCGCCGTTTGTATCAGCCATGGCTTTTTCCCCTCCTCGCGACGATTATGCGCCGCGGCGCGGCGCGCGGCGCGCGGCAACGCGCAAGTTCGGACAATGAGCACAATCGCGTCTTTTCTTTCGCTCGACGGGGTATTCTTCGCCGCGAAAGGGAGCGCGTCATGAAAACGAGTTCGGCTCTATTGCTGGCGGCGGCGTTCGTGCCCGTTTGGACGGTTTGGAACCCGGCGGCGGCGCAGGAGAAGCCGGGCGTGCCGCAGTTCCAGGTCGACGCCTCCTGGCCGAAGCCCCTGCCGAACCGGTGGATCCTCGGCCAGGTGTCGGGCATCGCCACCGACCGCTACGACCGGATCTGGGTGGTGCACCGCCCCGGCTCGCTCACGCCGCGAGAGCGCGCCGCAGAGCGCACGCCGCCGGAGGCGAAGTGCTGTATCGCTGCGCCGCCGGTGCTGGTGTTCGACCCGTCGGGCAACTTCCTCTTCTCATGGGGCGGGCCGGGCGCGGGCTACCAGTGGCCGGAGAGCGAGCACGGGATCTACGTCGACGACAAGGATTTCGTCTGGCTCGCCGGAAACGGCAAGAGCGACGGGCAAGTGCTGAAATTCACGATGGAAGGCAAGTTCGTGCTGCAGATCGGAAAGCAGGCGAGCGGCAACGACAGCAACTCGACCGAGCGGCTGGGGTCGCCGGCCGACGTCGCGGTCGACACCGCGGCGCGCGAGGTCTTCGCGGCCGACGGCTACGCCAACCGCCGCGTGGTGGTGTTCGACTCCGAGACCGGGGCCTACAAGCGCCACTGGGGCGCCTACGGCAAGAAGCCTGTCGACGAAAAGCTACCGCCGTACGATCCGGCGCGGCCGCCCTCTGCACAGTTCGGCAACCCGGTGCACTGCATCCGCCTCTCGCGGGACGGCCTGCTGTACGTGTGCGATCGCACCAACGACCGGGTGCAGGTCTTCCGCAAGGACGGCGCCTTCGTCTCGGAGCACGTGTTCGAGAAGGAGACGCGCGGCACCGGCTCGGTCTACGACCTCGTGTTCTCGCCCGACCGCGAGCAGCGCCTCCTCTACATGATCGACGGCATGAACGGCGAGGTGCGCATCGTCGATCGCGTCTCGAAGCAGGTGCTCGGCCGCTTCGGCCGGCCCGGCCGCCAGGCGGGCGAGTTCACCGCGCTCCACAACATCGCGGTCGACCGCCAGGGCAACCTCTATACCGCGGAAGTCCAGACCGGGCAGCGCGTCCAGAAATTCCGCCGCACGGATCGGCAGGAGTAAGTCAGGAATAAGAACTGCGTCACGTCGGGGCCGGCACTTGCCCCGTTCGGATCAAGCGCCGCGGCATGGAGGTTGCGAGATTCGCTGGCGTAATGGCGACCGTGTTTCGCATCCGCTGGTTCTTCACCCAAACGTTTCTTGAGGTCGCCCTACGCGTGGTGCTCCTGAGCGCGCTCTTCACGCGCTCCGGGTCTACCCGCGCCGGCGGCCGGTAAGAAACCCTCGCCGGGAGCGCGAGGTTCAGCCTGAGGCCGGGCTCAGGCTTTTTTGCGAGATTGAGGGCACAGCGCTAGTCTTGGCCTAGCAAAAGGCGGCGGGCTGCGATGTCCCCTGACTTGTACGAAATGGCGGTGCGAATAGTCGTCGCCCTTGTGGCGGGCGCTCTCATCGGCTATGAGCGTTCATACCGCGGACGGCCGGCCGGATTCCGCACTCACGCGCTGGTCTGCATGGCTTCAAGCATGCTCATGCTGGTGACCGTGTACGAGGCGCATTGGGTTCGCTCGATTGGCGAAGCCCGCCTGGATCCGACGCGAATGGCGCAGGGAATCATGACGGGCATAGGTTTCCTCGGTGCCGGCGTCATCATGCAGGAAGGCTTCTCAGTGCGGGGACTCACGACCGCAGCATCGATCTGGATCACGGCGGCCATCGGCATCCTCGCCGGGATCGGTTTCTATTTCCCGATGGCCTTGTCAGTGGTTCTGGCTCTGGGAGTGCTTTCGGCTTTCCGGTGGATCGAAGCGAGGATGCCGACGCAGGCGTATTACCACTTCGATGTGCGCTTCGCACGAAGCGCCGAGGTGTCGGAACCGCACATTCGAGCGCTGGTCGAGGGCTACGGGTTTACCCTCGCGAACTTCAGTTATCGGTTGGACCGTGACGGAAGCGTTCGCCGCTACAGCATGACGATCGCTTCGGCAGACCGCTCCGCCGCTGGGCGACTCGCGGCGCGCCTCGAGCAGGAAAGCGCGATTCAGGAATTCAGAATCGCGCCCACCGGCGACTAAGTCAGTCGACGATCGCCTGCTCGACGAGCGCGTTCAGCACGTAGCGGTAGTGCCAGCGGATCGGCCCGGGGGTCTGCGCCATGAACACCACCGCGAGATTCTCCTTCGGATCGGCCCACCAGCTCGTGCCGTAGGCGCCGTTCCACGAGAACTCGCCGACGGAGCCGACCTTGCGCACGATGCCTGGCGTGGTGCGCACCGCGACGCCGAGGCCGAAGCCCATGTCGGCGCTCGTCGGGTCGGCGTTGGCGATGAGGTTCACCGTGTTGGGCGCGAGCTGGTTCGCGAGCATGTACTCGACGGTCTTGCGCGAGAGGATGCGCTTGCCTTCGAGCTTGCCGCCGTCGAGCAGCATCTGCGCGAAGCGCAGGTAGTCGCCCGCGGTCGATGCGGCGCAGCCGCCGCCGCACTCGAACCTGAGCGGCTTCGTGAGGTCGAGCACGAACTGGGGCTTGCCGGTGTCGGGATCGTTGGCGAATGGCTTCGCGTAGCGCTTCGCCTTCTCAGGCGGCACCGCGAACGCCGTATCCTTCATGCCGAGCGGCTTGAACACCTGGGCTTCGAGATACTGTCCCAGCGGCTGCCCCGAGATTTTCTCGATCACGACGCCGAGGACATCGAGGCCGAAGCCGTAGTCCCAGGTCGAGCCGGGTTGATGGAGCAGGGGCAGCGAGCCGAGCTTGTCGATGAACTCCTTGCCCGTCATCCCGGTTCCTGCAGCGCTCGAGGAGGCGGGGTAGAGCTTGTGCACCGGGGTCGCGCCGCGACCGCCGTAGATGATCCCGGAGGTGTGGCGCATCAGGTCCTGGATCGTGACCTGGCGCTGCGCCGCCACCGTGTCGAATCCGGCGCCGCCGTCGTTCGCCTTCAGCACCGCGACCTGCATCTTCGAGAGCGGCGGCAGGTAGGTGCCGACCGGCTCGTCGATCGCGAGCTGCCCGCGCTCGAGCAGCGTCAGCGCGCCGACCGCCACCATCGGCTTGGTCATCGACGCGATGCTGAAGATCGCGTCGTTCTGCATCTTGGTGCCCGCGTCCTTGTCTAGGTAGCCGAACGACTGGTAGTAAACGAGCTTGCCCTTGCGCGCCACCGCGACCACCGCGCCCGGCAGGCGGCCCTTCTCGACGTCGGCGCGCAGCGCCTCGCCGATTCGCGCGAGGCGCTCCGAGGACATGCCGACGGTCTCGGGTTTTGCCCTTGGCAGCGGGTCTGCGGCGAAAACACCAACCGAAATGAACGAGACTGAAAGAACAAAAGCGAGGCGAGTGCGCATGAAACCTCCTCCCAGGAGAGCGCTCATTCTAGGTCAAGAAATCGGGGTCAGAGCCCGATTTCTGGTTCTAGCGCAGCGCTTTGACGAGAAAGGGCAGGCTGACGTCCATCCGGTAGTCGATGTCGGAGTGGTTGTCGTCGAATTCCTCGTAGGTATGCCGGATGCGGTTCTCGGAGAGCGCCTTCGAGAGGAGCCGGCTGCCGAAGTGGATGTGGTACTGGTCGCGCCAGCCGCAGTCGATGTAAATGCCTTTCAACGACCTGAGACTCGCCTTGTACCGCGCAACCAGGTGAATCGGGTCGTGCTTGCGCCACTCGCGCCAGCGCGCCTCGATCGGCTCGCCCGACTCGAGGTTGAACGGCACGCGAAAGCCGTTCGGCGCGCGCGGGTCCGGGTCGTAGGTCGCCGCCATGCAGAGATTCATGATGCAGTGGGTTTCTCCACCCGACAGTTTCTCGGTGGCCCATACCTTTTTCAGAAAGCGGCGGATCCGGCCGTCGTCTATGCCGCGGTTCAATCTGTTTTTCTTTGCTTCACGCAATGCGTCATACCGTCCTGGCCTGCGCTTCGGCACGCGGTACTTGGCGAGCTCGTTGAGCGTGTTCGGCCAGTCGTGCCAATAGACGAAGTCGAAGTACGCGTCGCCGGAGTGGTCGGCGACCGCGCCCCAGTATCTTGCGTGTTGCATGGCGTGCAGGATCGCGCCGTAGCCGCCCGAGGACTTGCCGAAGCAGCCGCGGTGCTCACGCGAGGCGAGGGTGCGGAACTCGCGGTCGACGAAGGGAATGATCTCGCGCGTGAGGTAGTCCGCGTAGTTTCCGATCGCGGAGGAGTTGACGTACTGGTTGCCGCCGAGCGCGGTGAAGCAGTCGGGGAACACGATGATCGCCGGGCTCATCTTGCCGTCGCGGATGAGCCGCGCCGCGCGCTCAGGAACGTTGTCGCCGAACGGTTTCCAGCCGATGTGCGAGAGGCCCGAGCCGGTGAAGCCGACGAGGTCGTACAGGACCGGGAAGCCGCGGCGGCCGGCTTCGTCGTAGCCCGGAGGCAGCCACACGCCGAGCTTGCGCACGTGCGGATCGCCGAGCGGGTTGTCCTTCAGGATCTCCGAGACGTGCTCGATGACGAGCGTCGTGCCGGCGTCGCCTTTGAATCGCTTGAGAGTCATACCTGGAGAATCCTGAGAACCCTTTTTTGGGGCTCTATCGTGACCTGCGCGCCATTCGGTACCAGCGCGGTGATGTCGCCGTCGAAGCCGGCGAGCATGGGGATGTCGCCGAACGCCGCGCCCTGCACGAGGATCGGGTTCACGCTGTTGAAGACGAGCGCGAGCGGCGCCACGCCCCTCGACGCCATCTCGTGCAGCATCCACGAGCTCGCGACGCCGCCCTTTGCGGTGTCGAGCACGAGGACCTTGCCGACATAGGACTCGCCGGCGAGCTTGTGCGCCGGGCGCGAGAAAATGCCTTGCACCCGGTCGAGGTCGTAGCGGGCCGAAAAGCCGTCGCGCGCGACCAGCGCGTGACCGGTTACCGGGGAGCCGATGGCGTGCCGCGCGTGAAGCTCGATCATTTGAGTCTTCCCGTGCGCGCGGCCTCGACGCACTGCTCCATCGAGGCGAGCATCGGCAGGTAGCCGTAGCCGCCCAGGATGTTCACGAGCTTGGCGCTGTTGGTGGCGAGGCGCTTCCAGCCCTTCGCCTCGGCGATCTCGCGCGCGTAGGACTGGTAGAAGCACATGCCCGAGAGCACCGTGCCGCCGGCAGCCTCGATCGTCGCCGTGTAGCCCATGCGGTCGGCGTCGGGCTTGACCTGCGGGCTGGTGACGGCGAGGAGCGGGACCGCGAACCTGCGCCCGTCGCACTGTGCGGCGAGCTCGGCCAGCTCGAGGAGCGAGAGCTGCGGCGCGGAGAACACCACCACGTCGACCGCATCGTCCTGGCGGTAGGACTTCTCCAGCGCCTCGATGTCGGCGCGGGTGACGCCGACCTGCGGCAGCGGGTCGGGCGCGACGTCGGCGCGGCGCCGCGCCTCCGGCGTCACCCCCGGCATGTGGAAGAGCGCGATCGAGCCGAAGCTCGCCATCGCCGCGCCGAAGTGCTTGAACGCGTCGGAGCCGGGCGAGGCTTCGAGGCCCTCGACGAGCGGCACCGCCCAATAGTGGCCGGCGAGGCGCCCGATCACGCCCCCGAGCGCGCCCCATTCGTTGAGGCTCTTCGGCGTGAAATCGACGCGCACCGCGAGCGTGGCCCGGCGCTTGGCCTCGAGATGGAAGCCGTAGCGCGGCGTGCGCCCGGTCAGCCCCGCGGCGAGCGCCGAGGGCCCGCCTTCGAAGTTGGAGCGCGCGCCGCACACCGAGTTGGAATAGATCACCACGCCGGTGTCGCCGAAGGCGACGTGCTCGTTCAGCGTCGCGGGCTGCACCGTCTGGTAGTTGATGCAGGTGTCGGTCATCATCACGCCCAGCTTCACGAGCGCGCCGACGACGCGCTCCTCGAGCGAAACCATGGCCCGGGTCTGGCCGAGGAACGCCGCCCTGGCGAAGTCGGTGCCTCGCGGATCGGTGATCGTGGGGATGCGAACGCGGCGGCGGCCTTCTTTCTCCGCGGCGAGGCGTTCCAGCCAGCGCACTCCCGCCTCGCCCAGGCTCTCGGTGTCGGCCATGACGTGGGCCTGCGTCACGGCGACGCAGTCCTCCGCGCCGAAGAAGTCGCCGACCTTGACCTGGTGCTCGAGCGCGAGCCTGGGCACCGGGCCGAGCTTTCCGGCGAGGATGTCGCGCTCTTCCTCGCTCAGCCGCATGGCGCGGCATCGTAGCAAGAAAGGTCGCAGGACGGCTGGCGGATCGCTGGGGACCGGAGTAGATTCGGCTGGTCTTCGTGGAGGAGGCCCCCCTCATGCGCATCGCCATCTGGCTAGCGGCGCTTTCGTTCGTCGGCTGGAGCGCCAGCGCGGCTGCACAGTCGGAGCTCAAGGGACTCGCCAGCGTTTCGGGCAGCGTGACTTCGCCTGCGCCGTTCAAGGCCGCGAAAGTGTATTTCCGCAACGCCGCGCGCCGCATGCAGTACATGGTCTACACGGCGGGCGGCAAGTACCAGGCGGTCAACCTGCTGCCCGGCAATTACGAAATGCGGGTAGAAGCACCGCATCTGGCATCCAATGTCGTGAAAGTTACGTTGCAAGGCGGCGCCAATCCGCCGCTCAACGCCACGCTGCGCGAGAACAATGACGACGCGCAGATCGTGACGCTCGACGAGATGTTCCCGCCCGGGCCGGGTCACGAGTACGTGCGGAACACCTGCATCGGCTGCCACAACCCGAACATGTTCGGTGCGAAGGCGATGCCTGCGGCGGCATGGGACCAGTACGTGGGGATGATGGAGAAGAACGGCGCGATCCCGCGCGGTTTCTCTTCGCCGCAGGAGCGCGCCGACCTCGTTGCGTACCTCGGCAAGAACTTCGGCCCCGATGCGAAGAAGCGCGCGATCCGCTTCGTGCACGAGGTGCCGCTCGAGGAGGCGAAGCTCGCCAAAGCGATGTACGTCGAGTACTACCTGCCGCCGAACGCGCCGGGCACCGATCCGGCGCTGAAGCGCCGCGGCCAGGATCCGCACTTCGACCGCGACGGCAACGTGTGGGTGACCGACCGCAACGTGCCGAACCGGCTGTCGAAGCTCAATCCGCGCACCGGCGATTGGAAGGACTGGCCGATGCCGCACCCGCAGGGCGAAACGCACGGCCTCACCATCGACCGCGAAGGCGTGGTCTGGGTGCCCGAGCGCATCGGCAAGCGTACCGACAAGGACGGCCTGCACCTCGCCGCGTTCGACCCGCGCACCGAGAAGTGGGAGCTCTTCCCGCTCGACCCGGACGGCAAGGTGAAGGAGCCGCTGCAGCCGCATACCCCGGTGGTCGACGCGCAGGGCAACGTCTGGTCGACGGTGATCCGCGGCGACCGCTTCTTCAAGTGGAACCGGCAGACCCGCAAGGTGGAGATGTTCGTCACGGCTTCGCGTCCGTCGGCGCCTTACGGCATCGACATCGACAGCCAGGGCAACATCTGGATGGCGCTCTTCCGGGGCGACGCGCGCGTGGGCAAATACGACCCGCTGACCGACAAGTTCACCGAGTACAAGGCGCTGACCCAGCCCGGACGCATCCGCCGCGCGAGCGTCGACCTGCAGGACCGCGTCTGGTACGGCATCTACGACAAGGGCGTCATCGGCTGGATCGACCCGAAGAGCGGCAAGGTGACCGAGGCGAAGGTCCCGCTCGACATCTCGCGGCCGTACGATCCGCAGGGCGACTACGAGGGCAACGTGTGGTTCGGCGACGACGGGCAGAACGGCACCACGGTGCGCTACAACCCGCAGACGAAGGAGTTCTCGTACTATCCGACGCCGCAGATGACCGACCAGCCAAAGCTCGAAATCACGCGCGAAGGCGCGATCTGGTACTGCCCGCGCTCGAGCGCCGAGCCCGGGGTCGGCGTTCTCTATCCCGACACTTCAAAGATCAAGACCATGGCGGCGTACTACCAAGACATCGACGCGATCACCTCGCGCAAGGCCTTGCGCGGGAAAGTGGTCGCGACATCCTCGGAGGGAAGGCAATGAAGCAGGCATTGGGCATCGCGGTCTTATTCGCTGCAGGTTTGTTCTGCGGGGTTGCGGGCGCGCAGAAGGTCGGCGGCTCCGACATCGGCGGCGTGGTGAACGGACCGAAAGGGCCGGAGGCCGGCGTCTGGGTGATCGCCGAGACCACCGACCTGCCGACGAAGTATGCCAAGGTCGTCGTCACCGACGACCAGGGCCGCTACCTCATCCCTGGATTGCCGAAGGCGAACTACACCGTGTGGGTGAGAGGCTATGGCCTCGTCGACTCGCCGAAAACCAAGGCGACGCCCGGGAAGACACTGAACCTTAAGGCGGTCGCGGCCAAGAACGAAAAAGAGGCGTCGTACTACTACCCGGGCATGTACTGGTACTCGATGCTGAAGATCCCGGCGAAGGACCAGTTCCCCGGCACCGGCGAGAAGGGCAACGGCATTGCGCCGGTCATCAAGACGCAGGAAGCCTGGGTGGACGCGATCAAGAACTCCTGCCAGTCGTGCCACGCACTCGGCTCGCTCGGCGTGCGCACGGTGCCCAAGCAGTTCAAGGAAGGCGACGCCAATTCGGTTGCGGTCTGGGCGCGGCGCACACAGTCGGGCCAGGCGATGCAGAACATGGCGCTCACGCTGGGCTACATCGGCGTCGACGCCGCGCTCAAGAACTTCGCCGACTGGACCGACCGCATCGAAGCCGGCGAGACGCCGTTCGACAGGCCGCGCCGGCCCGAGGGCGTCGAGCGCAACCTCGTCGTCACCATGTGGGACTTCTCGACGCCGAAGTTCTACCTCCACGACGGCATCTCCAGCTATCAGCACGACCCGACCGTCAATGCGAACGGCCCGATCTTCGGCGCGCCCGAGGAGAGCACCGACAACGTGCCGGCGGTCGATCCGGTGAAGAACCGCGCCTTCACCATTAAGCATCCGGTGCAGCCGGGCACGCCGTCCTCGACCAGCCTGCCGATGCAGCCCTCGCCCTACTGGGGCAAGGACCCGCTGTGGGACGGCTCCTCGAGCCTGCACAACGCGATGATGGACGAGCAGGGACGCGTGTACTTCAGCGCGCGCTGGCGGCCCGCCGACAATCCCGCCTTCTGCAAGAAGGGCTCCGACCATCCCTCGGCGAAGGTGATGCCGCTCGACCAGAACGGCCGGCAGGTTTCCATCTGGGACCAGAAGCAGCAGAAGTGGTACCACGTCGACACCTGCTTCTTCGCGCACCATCTGTACTTCGCGAAGGACGCCGACAAGACGCTGTGGCTCTCGCAGGGCGGGCCGGGCTCGAGCAATGGCGTGGTGGGCTGGATCAAGACCAAGACCTTCTTCGAGACCGGAGACTCGGCCAAGTCGCAGGGCTGGACGCCGATCGTCGTCGACACCAACGGCAACGGCAAGCGCGACGAATTCGTCGGGCCTAACGACCCGGTCGATCCGGCGAAGGACAAGCGCGTCATGGCCGCCTTCTACGGGATCATGCCGAGCACGGTGGACGATTCGGTGTGGGGCCAGACCATGGGCCAGGGCTTCGCGCGCATGGAGCAGCCCGGCTACATCGTGCACCTCATCCCGGGCGCGAACCCCTCCGAGACTTCGATCGCCGAGCTCTTCGTTCCGCCCGACGGCGCCTTCAGCCCGCGCGGAATCGACATGACGACCGACGGCATCGTGTGGACGCCGCTCGCGAGCGGCCACATGGCGAGCTTCGACCGCCGCAAGTGCCAGCGGCCGCAGAACGGGCCCGAGGCGGTTTCCGGAAAGCTCTGTCCCGAGGGTTGGACGCTCATCCGCATGCCCGGGCCGCAGTTCAAGGGCCTCGATCCGTCGGGCAGCGCGAACCACGCCTATTACGTCTGGGTGGACCGGTACAACACGCTCGGGCTCGGCAACAACGTGCCGATCTTTACGACGAACGGCAGCGAGTCGCTGATGGCGGTGGTCGGCGGGAAGGTCGTCGACCTGCGTATCCCCTATCCGACCGGCTTCTTCAGCAAGCTCGCTGACGGCCGCATCGACGATGCCAAGTCCGGCTGGAAGGGCAAAGGCCTGTGGACGATGTCGGGCACGCGCACCGTGTTCCACAACGAGGGCGGCACGGCGAACAGCCCGAAGGTCTACCACCTGCAGATCCGGCCGGACCCGCTGGCGAACTAGGAGGGGTTTCAAAATGGTGACTGTCACCGTTTCCAGAAAAATGGTGACTGTCACCATTTTTCTTTTCAGCGCGGCGCTCGCCGGTAGTTACGTGCTCGGGCAGCAGAAGCCGGCGCCCGAGGTGAGGCGTGTGGTGACCAAGCTGGACGAGTCCGGCAAGGCGGTGGTGATGATCGACGAGCGCACGCGCCTCGCGACGCCGCGGCCGCCTAACGGCGCCGCAAACGTCTGGGTCACGGACAAGAGCCTGCCCGACTTCTCCTGGACCGACGATCGCGGCAAGACCAAGATCGGCCTCATGCCGCCGAAGTCGGGCACGGTGTTCCGCGTGGTCGACTTCGCGCCGGAGTCGGCGTCCGGCCATCCGACCGATCCAAACTACATGATGAAAATCGTCGGCGCCGATGCGCCCGCCAAAGGCCGGCCGCCGAGCCACCCGATGATGCACCGCACGCGCAGCCTCGACTACGCGGTGATCATGTCCGGCGAGATCGACATGCTGCTCGACGACAGCGTGGTGCATCTCAAGGCGGGCGACGTGGTGGTGCAGCAGGCGACCAACCATGCCTGGGTGAACCGCGGCAAGGAGCCGTGCCGCGTCGCCTTCATCCTGATGGATTCGCGCGAGCCGTAAATCAGGGACAGACCCCATTTCTTTTCCTGATCCTTTTAGTGGAGAGCTACGAGTCATGAAGGCCAAAATCGGTTACGCATCCTGCCTTGTCGCAATGGGAATTTCCTTCGCGGTGCTCGCCGATCCGCCGAAAGAGGTGATGAACATCTGGCGCTCGGAGGAGGTGAAGTTCAATCCCAGCCCGATCGTGCCGGGCGCTGCGAACGCGGTGATCTCGGGCGACCCGAAGGTGCCGGGGCAAATGTACGTCGTGCGCAACCGCTTCTCGCCCGGCACGTTTAGCCCGCCGCACTTCCATCCCGAGACGCGCTATATCACCGTGCTCAAAGGTACCTGGTGGGTGGGCTCCGGACCGGTGCAGGACAAGAGCAAGACCACGCCCGTGCCCGCCGGCAGCTTCGTCGTGCACCATCCGAACCAGATCCACTGGGACGGCGCGAAGGACGAGGAAGTGATCGTGCAGATCATGGGCATCGGCCCGAGCGCCACCATCCGCGTCGACGAAAACGGGAAGCCGAAGAACCCGAACTAGGAAAAAGGGGTCTGACCCCTTTTTCTACGAGCGGAATGGGACGGTTAGGGCGTCACCCGGGCTTCGAGCAACGCGCCGGCGCGGCGCGCGATGACGGCGACACGCGCGAGCGTGCGCTCGTCCGGCGTGCCGGGCTGGCGGTGGTGCACCGACAGCATGCCGAGCGTCGCCCCTGCCGTGCTCATGATCGGGCTCGACGGGAATTTCCCGGCTGTTCCGAATTTTTCGATGCTAGCCGCCGAAGCCGTCGGCGACGCGAACGTCGACCACGTTGGGCGCGCCGCTCGCGTAGGCTTCGCGCAGCGCCGGCGCGATGTCCTGCGGATCGGTCACGCGGCGCGCGGCGAGCCCGAACGACGCGGCGAGCGACACGAAATCGATGTCGGGGTCGCGCAGGTCCATGCCGGTGAAGCGGTCGGTCTTGCGGAACGCCACCAGGCGCTCCTTGATGATGCGGTAGCCGCGGTTGTTCGCCACGATGTAGGTGATCGGCAGCCGCTCGTGCGCCGCGGTCCATAGTCCCTGGATGCCGTACATCGCGCTGCCGTCGCCGACCATCACCGCGATCGGTCGCCCGGGAAGCGCCATGCTGATGCCGACCGCGCCGGGCACGGCGAAGCCCAGCCCGCCGCTCGCGAGCCCATAGTAGTCCCTCGGTCCGGCGAGCTTCAGGAACTTCGGCAGGCTGTAGGTGGAGACGAGGCCTTCGTCCACGACGACCGCGTCGCGCGGCAGCGACTCGGTGAAGCGCAGCATCAGATACGCCGGATCGATCGGCGAAGTCTCCGCCGCGAGCAGCGCGTCGATGCGCGCCTGGTCGCGCTGCGCGGTCCAATTGTTTTCTTTAAGGTCTTTGATCCTGGCCGCGGCTTTTGCGCGATCCGCGTTTTCACGCAAGAGGGGAAGAAGGACAAGCAGCGTCTGCTTCACATCGGCCTGCACCGCGACGTCGGTGCGGTAGTTCTTGCCCAGCTCGTGCGCGCGCTCGGAGATGTGGATCACCGGAAGGTTCTCCGGCAGCGGCTCGAGCGGGCTGTAGACCGACATGCGCAGCAGGTCGGCGCCGAGGCAGAGCACCAGATCGTGGGCCCCGAGCGCGGCGCGCACCTGCTTCTGCTGGCGCGTCAGCGCGCCCATGAACGCGGCGTGCGACGTGGGAAACTGCGCCGAGTAGGGCACCGACGACTGGTACACCGCGGCGCCGAGGAGCTCGGCGAGCTCGGCAGCCTCGGCGAAGGCGTCGCGCTGCGCGAGCTCCTGCCCGGCGATGATGACAGGACGCCGCGCCGCGAGGAGCATGCGAACGATTCTCTCCACCGTTCCTTCCCCAGGAGGAGAAGCGGTGTCGACTCGGACTGCGCGCCCCATATCGAGCTCGAGCTCCTCGTCGAGCACGTCGCCCGGCAGGCTGAGAAACACCGGGCCCGTGGGCGGCGTGAGCGCAATCTTCGCCGCGCGGTGCAGGATGCGAGGAAGGTCGGCCGCGCGTGTTACTTCCACGGCCCACTTGACCAGCGGCTGCGCCACCGGCACCAGCGGCTCGTAGAGGAGCGGCTCGAGCAGGCCGTGTCCCTGCTCCTGCTGCCCGGCGGTGAGGATCACCGGCGAGCCCGAGAACTTGGCGTTGTAGAGCGCGCCCATCGCGTTGCCGAGCCCCGGCATCACGTGGACGTTCGCGGCGGCGAGGCGGCCCGACGCGCGGCAGAAGCCGTCGGCCATCGCCATGACCGCCGCCTCCTGCAGGCCGAGCACGAACTTGAGCTGCGGGAAGTCGGGCACCACTTCCATGATCGCGAGCTCGGTGGTTCCGGGGTTGCCGAAGAGATGCGTGACGCCTTCGTCGACCAGCAACTGGAGGAACGCTCGGCGTCCCGTGAGTTTCACGAATTCTTCTTGACGAATTCGGCGCAGACGCGAGCGATGGTTTCCTCGTGCGGCGCCCATTCCGGGAATGGAACGAGCGGCACGTCCTTGTCCTCGAGCGGCAGCTCGACCAGGCGGCTTCCCGGGATGAGGCGCTGGATGGCGCGTCCGCAGGGCATCGAATGGGTCTTGTCGTTGCCGGGGATGACGATGGAAGGCACGCGGATCGAAGCGAGCTGCGCATCGGTCACGCCGTACATGGGCGCCACCGGTCCGCGGGTGAAGATGGCGTGCCAGTTCTGCATCACCTCGATGTAGCGCCTCGGATCCATGCGCATCAGGCGCTCGCGGTTCGCCGGGTTGGCGGCGATGCGCTCCTGGTACTGCTCTGTGGCGCACACGGCGGCCATGCCGCCTTCGCGGGCGGCCTTGATGAACTGGCCGTAATACATCTCCGGCAGCCGGCCCGCGGCGAATTCGCCGCCGGTGAGCCGCATGAGGAAAAGGGCGCGCACCGCGTCCGGATGGCGCAGGTAAGTGAGGATCGACGTGCGTGCCCCCGAGGACGCGCCGCCCACCACCGCCGGGCGCGCTTCGAGCCTGCCTAGCAGCTCGTACAGGTCGTCGGTCCAGATTTCTTCTTCTCCCAGGTCTCCGGAAGGGTCTGCCTGGATGACCACGTCGGATGCTCCGGTGTTGCGCCGGTCGTGAAGAACTACCCGAACACCGTGCGCGGCGATCTTCTCAGCGAGCGGGATGAACTCGTTGAAGCCACGGCGGCCGCCGGTGATGAGGGCGAGCCAGGGGCCGCGCTCGCCGAGCACGCGGTAGTGGATGTTGACGTCGCGAATTTTGAGAGACGGCATGGCTTTCCCCCGGTCGGGTTTTCCAATTTTTACACGGTAGTAATCGATAGTGGGGCCCGTCTTTCGCGCGTAAAATCGAGCCAAGTCCAAGTCCATCGGCGTACACGGAAGGGGGGACATGCCGTACGGGTCGCCGTCGCTTCGCGCGCTCGTGCCGGCCGCCGTGCTCGCGCTCAGCCTCACCGGCTGCGCCGCGTTCCGCAGCTATGATCGCGAGCTGACGGGCACGATCAACTACGCCCTGGCCGGCAACGTCGACGGGGCGATCAAGACGCTCGACTCGAACAATCCGGTCAACGACCGCGACCTGCTCTATTACCTCGAGCTCGGCATGCTGCAGCGCCTGGGCAACCGCTACCCGGACAGCCAGAAGACCTGGATGGCGGCCAACACCCGCATCCAGGTCCAGGTGCACGACCCTATCGCCCAGGCTGCGAGCCTGGCGCGCAGCAGCTCGAGCTACGTCCTGAGCGACAAGCTGCGCAGCTACGACGGCTACGACTACGAAAAGGTGATGCTCAACACCTACATCGCGCTCAACTATCTCGCACTCGGCGACTACGACAACGCTCGCGTGGCGATCAAGCAGACGCACGAGCTCGAAGCGGTGATCGCCGAGGAGCGCGCGAAGGAGCTCGCCGAGGTGCAGGACGAAGCGAAGAAGCGCGGCGCGCGCACCAACTTCAAGGAGCTGAACGGCTACCCGGTCCAGAGCATCGACAACCCCGAGGTGAACGCGCTCATGAACAGCTACCAGAGCGCGCTCTCGCACTACCTGGCGGGCTACGTCTACGAGGCGCTCGGCGAGGTGAGCCTCGCCGCGCCGGGCTATCGCCTCGCGAACGAGCTTCATCCCGGCGTGCCGCTTTTGGAAGACGCGCTCTCCGGCCTGGAAGCACGCTTGCATGCGCCTGACGACGGCAAGGTGGACGTGCTCTTCATCGTCGCTTCCGGCACGGCGCCCGCGATCCACTCCCAGCAGTTCAACCTGCCGGTGATGTCAGGTTACAGATGGGTGCTCGTGCCGATCTCGTTTCCGGTGATCACGCCGAGCGCCTGGGCGCCGCGGCCGAGCGCGCTCGCGGTGGACGGCGGCCGTTCCGTGCCGCTCGCCCCCATCACCAGCGTGGACCTGATGGCCCGGCGCCGGCTGCAGGACGACATGCCGTCCATCATGCTGCGCGCGTCGATCCGCGCCGCGGCGAGCGCCGTAGCGCAAGTGCAGACTCAGCGCTCGGCCGACCGCGGTAACAATGGCGCCGGTCTCGCTTCGATGATCGTGACACTCGGCTCGGTGCTGATGTCCGGGGCCGACGATCGCACCTGGCGCACGCTGCCCTCGGACATCTCGATCGCGCGGGCACGCCTGCCCGCCGGTGTGCACAGTGTCACGATTCAGACACCGCAGGGCCCGCGCAGCGTGCAGGTAAACGTCAAAGGACGCCACGCGGTGATAGACTTTTGGCTGCTGGGCAACCAACTCTACGGGTACAACCCGGGAACACAGGCAGGGGAGGCCGCAAGATGAGATACGCATGGATAGTAGCGGTGCTCGCAACCGCACTTGGCGCAGGCTGCGCCACCAAGAAGGGGTTCGAAGTTCCGGGGCAGGCATTCGGCTGCCCGATCGGCGATCAAAAGATCGCCTCGATGGAAGACCTGGTCAAGGCCAAGGTGGTGATGGAAGGCTCGCGTACCACGGTCCTGCCGACTGAAATGCGCTGCAGCCGCAGCGGTGACCTGCTGCGGATCGACGCCAACCTCAATAACGACAGCAAGAGCGTCAAGCGCGTTTCCTACAAGTTCCGCTGGATCGACCGCGAGGGCATGCGCGCTTGGGAAGAGGAAGCGTGGAAGCCGCTCATGGTCTACGACAACTCCAACCTCATGGTGAACACGGTCGCGCCGACCAACAAGGCGGCCGACTTCCGCCTCATCCTGAGGAGCATGGAATGAACATCCTTCACTACGTGCCCCGCGTCGCGGTAGTCGCTGCCGTCGCGCTCGCGGCCGGCTGCGCCACCGAGAAGACGAGCTACGGCGACGCGAAAAGCGTCGAGACCGTCACCAACGAGTTCGGCTCGACCGACCTGCAGACGATTGCCGAGTCGATGGCCCGCTCGATGCAGACCGCGCCGGTGATCGTGAGCGGCAACCTGCCGATCCTCACGGTCCAGGAAGTCAGGAACCGGACCAGCGAATACATCGACACCCGCGCCATCACCGACAGCATCCGCTCCGAGCTGCAGAAGGGCGGCAAGGTGCGCTTCGCCGTGGACCAGAGCGGCCTGAAGCAGCAGACCGGGGAAATCGACCGCCAGCAAAGCGGCTACTATGCCCGCGAGCAGTCGGTGGAGAGGGGCCAGATGGTGGGCGCCCAGTACCGCATGGAAGGCAACATCACCTCGATCGTGAAGCAGGTGAGGGACACGAAGGACGTGTACTACAAGTTCAACCTGCAGCTCTGGAACATCCGCAACGGGCTGCTCGAGTGGTCGGACGAGAAGGAAATCCGCAAGACCACCACCAGGGGCTGAACGCTCAGGGAGCGAACGGAAAAACCGGGGCCAGTCCCCGGTTTTTCTTTTGTTCGTCCTTCGAGCTCGTGGTAGCGGAATAGCTCCGCCGAGAGCATGTTAGCGGACGTACGCCCAACCCTGGAGGTCCCATGATCCGTTCGATCGCAGCCCTCGTCATCGCCGCTACGTCCGCGGCGGTTCTAGCCCAGACCCCACCGACCCGAATCCGCGGCACGCTCGAGCAGGTGGACGGCAACCTGCTCACCATCAAGGCGCGCAGCGGCGAAGTGATGAAAGTGAAGGTGCCTGACAACGTGGTCCTCATGGGCGTCGCCAAGGCGAGCATGGCCGACATCGGCAACGGCAAGTTCATCGGCACCACCACGGTAGGTCAGAAGGACGGCGCGCTGGTGGCCGAGGAAGTGCACATCTTCCCCGAGAACATGCGCGGCACCGGCGAAGGCCACCGCGACTGGGACCTGCGGCCCGAGAGCAAGATGACCAACGCCAACGTCGCCGACATCAAGAACATGGGTGACGGCCGCGTGATGACGGTGCAGTACAAGGGCGGCGAGAAGAAGGTCCTCGTCACGCCGCGCACCTCGGTAGTGAGCTACGAGCCGGCGAGCCGCAGCGACCTGAAGCCCGGTACAGGCGTGTTCGTCAACAACGCCGAGAAACAGCCCGACGGCACCTACACCGCGCCGCGCGTCAACGTCGGTCTGCGCGGACAGATGCCGCCGATGTAGCTTTCTTTTTCAAATCTCCAAACCCAATTCTGGGATGTCGGAGAGCGACGCGGCAACTTCGCGCATCACCCGTTCGGGCCGCTGGTCGATCTGCTCCTCGGTCCACCCGCGGTCCGGCCGGGCGCGCGCCTCGATGTAGGCGCCCAGTCGCCGGGCACGCGCCACGCAGCGCCGGCCGAACTCGCCGCGCAGGCGCTCGTAGCGCGCCAGGGCAGCGTCCAGATCTCCGGCATGAATCTGAAGTGAACGATAAAGGCAGAGCGCATCGAGCGCCGCCTTCGTGACGCCCATGCCGACGTGCGGGCGCGCCACGAAGGCGGCGTCGCCCAGTAGACACACCCGGTCCGCGGCGAGGCGCGGCGACTCGACGTCGAAGATCGCCTGGAAGAAGGGCTGCGAGCGATCGAGGAGCTCGGCGAGGAGCGGCGCCAGCAGCGAGTGCGCTTCGCGCTTGAGCCCGGCGATGACCTCGGGCCTGACCAGCGGCGGCGGGATCGACGGTCCGTGATGGCGGCCGCGCGCGTCGGTGCACATCTCGCGCAGCGCCTCGTCGCCGAGGATCGGCCGGTACCAGACGATGTTCCAGTCGCGGTGCCCAGGCGTGCCGTCGCGCGAGGGCACCGGATACGCGACGATCATCTCACCGGGAGGCAGGCCGAACCAGTAGATGTTGCCGAGGCGCCGGCGCAGATCCGCCGGAAGCGTGTTCTCGTCGACGAGCGCCCGCCAGGCGACATAGCCCGCGTACGCCGGCTCGAGCCCCGGGAAGAGCTGCGCCCGCACGCCCGAACGCAGCCCGTCGGCGCCGATGAGGAGGTCGGCATGCGCCTCCGAGCCGTCGGAGAAGCGGGCAAGAACTTCGCTTTTACGCTGATCCAGCTTTTCAAACGACTTTCCGAAGTGATACCGATGTGCCGGGAAGCGCTCCTTCAGCGGCCGGTAGACATTTGCCCAGCCGCTCATGATGTGGCCCCACGGGACTCGATGGACGACATTGCCAGCGGGGTCGAGACAGACTCGATCGCCGACCTCGGCGCCGAGGCGCTCCTCCAGTTCGATCCCGAGCCCGGCGAGGACCGAGAGGAGCTCCGCGTGCGTGCCGATGCCCGCGCCGCGCGACGCGAGGTCGTCGGGCACGCGCTCGTAGATGTCGACTTGCCAGCCGAGGTCGTGGAGGAGGTTGCCGGCGAAGAGCCCGCCGAGCGACCCGCCTACGATGACCGCGCGCGGCTTTTTTATTTGCCTTTCCAGACAGGTTTGCGTTTGTTCAGGAACGCCTCCATGCCCTCGCGGAAATCCTGGCTCATGTAGCACATGAGCACGAGGTCGTTGCCCTCGCCGTGACCGACCTTCGGGCGCAGGCGCAGCAGCGCCTCCTTGGTGGCCTGCAGCGTGAGCGGCGCGTGGCTCGCGACGAGGCGGGCGATCTCCTCGGCGCGCTTCAGCAGCGTTTCCTGATTCTCACTTAATTCCATGACCAGGCCCTTGGCCAGGGCTTCGTCGGCCTCGATCAGCCGCGCCTGGAACACGATGTCCTTCACCAGCGCCGGGCCGACGAGATAGACGAGCCGGTTATAGCTCGGCAGCGACAGGCAGTTGCCGAGCGTGCGTGCCACGGGGAAGCCGTACTTCATGCTGCGCGAGGCGATGCGCAGGTCGCAGCACGCGGCGATGCTCGCGCCGCCGCCGGTGCAGGCGCCGTTGATCGCTGCGATCGTGGGCGCGCGGCAGCCCTCGATCGCGTTCATGACGCGGTCGATGCGCGCCTCGTAGGCGAGCGCGTCTTCTTCCTTGTCGAAGGTGCGGAACTGCGAGATGTCGGTGCCGGCGGCGAACGCCTTGTCGCCCCCGCCGGTGATGAGGATCGCGCGGATCGAGCGATCTTCGTTGGCTTGGTCGCAGATCCCGGCCAGGCGCTCGTACATCGCGAAGGTGAGCGCGTTGCGCGCCTGCGGCCGGTTGAAGGTGACGTACGCGACGCCGTCGCGCAGCTCGTAGAGTAGTTCTTCCATGGGGTTTCGCTTTCGGGCGTTTTCTTGATGCTACCATCGCCCGCAGGAGGAGTGACTCTATGCACAAGCTGGTCGTCGGCGCAGTGCTCGCCGCGGCGTCCGCCGTCGCCGTGGCGCAGGCGAAGTATCCGCAGAGGACGGTGGAAGTGGTGGTGCCGTACGCGCCGGGCGGCGGCACGGACAACCTGATGCGCATGATCACCGGCATCATCGACGAGAACAAGTGGTCGCCGGTGCCGATGAACGTCAACAACCGCGCCGGCGGCTCGGGCGCGATCGGCTACAACTACCTCATCAACAAGAAGGGCGACGCGAACACCGTCGCCGGCGCTACACCGATGATCGTCTCGGGCAAGATCGAGGGCCGCCTGCCGGGCGACCACCGCGACGCGATGACGATCCTGATGATCGTGGCGATCGACGAGCTCATGCTCTCGGTGCGTACCGAGTCGCCGTACAAGACGATCGACGACCTGGTCAAGGCCGCGCGTGCCAAGCCCGGGAGCCTCACCGTGGGCGGCACCGCCACCTTCACCGAGGACCACATCTTCACCTACCTCTTCGAGCAGGCGGCGAAGGTCAAGGTGAAGTACGTGCCGTTCAACTCCGGCGGCGAAGTCACCACCGCGCTCATGGGCGGCCACATCGACGCCGGCGTGATGAACCCGAACGAGATCATCGCGCAGATCGAGGCGGGCAAGGCGCGGAACCTGGCGGTGGCGTCGAAGAAGCGCCTCGCCGACGCGCCGGACGTTCCGACCTTCGCGGAAAAGGGCTACACCTTCTACTGGGAGCAGATGCGCGGCGTGGTCGGGCCGGGGAACATGCCGCCCGAGGCGGTGAAGTGGTGGGTCGACACGCTGCGCAAGGTGGTCAAGACCGAGAAGTGGCAGAAGGACTACATCAAGCGCAATCTCCTCACGCCGACCGACTGGAGCGGCGAGGAGGCGAACAAGTATCTCGACGGCCTCCGCGAAAAGTACGCCGAGGCGCTGAAGGGATTGAAGGCCGCCGCTGCCGCGTCGAAGTGACGCGTGCGTGCCGCTGACCGCATCACCGCGGCGCTGCTCTTCGTCTTCGCCGTCGCCTTCGCCGCCGGGGCGCTCAGGTACTACGAGTACGGCGGCTCGGGCGGCCCGGGGCCCGCGTTCCTGCCGTTCTGGCTCGGCGTCGCGATGGCGCTGCTCGCGCTCATGATGCTCGTGAAGGCGCTGCGCAACCCGGACCCGGGCGAGGCCTGGCTGCCGCGCGGCGAGGGACTTAGGCACACCCTCGTGGTGCTCGGCGTCACGGCCCTGTTCATAGCGCTGCTCAAGTACGTCGGCATGATCATCGGCACGGCGCTCTTCCTCGCCGCGCTGGTGCGCTATCTCGGCGCTCATCGCTGGTGGGTGACGCTCGCCATTGCGGTCGGCGCCGCGGGCGCGAACTGGCTTGTGTTCGTGCATTGGCTGCGCCTGCCGTTTCCCGAAGCGGGAATATGGATTTTCTAGCGCACCTCGGCATGGGGTTCGGCATCGCGCTGACGCCGTTCAACCTGATGATGGCGGTGGCGGGCGTGATGGTCGGCATGCTGATCGGCGCGCTGCCCGGAGTCGGCCCGCCTTCCGGCGTGGCGATGCTCCTGCCGCTCACGTTCGGCATGGAGCCGACCTCCGGGATCATCATGCTCGCGGCGATGTACGCCGGCACGATGTACGGCGGCACCATCACCTCGGTGCTGATCAACACCCCGGGTGAATCGGCGTCGGTGGTGACCTGCCTCGACGGCTACCAGATGGCGCTGCAGGGACGCGCCGGCCCGGCGCTCGGCATCGCCGCGATCGGCTCGTTCATCGCCGGCACGATCGGCGTCGTGCTGCTGATGCTGGTGTCGCCGCTCCTCGCCCGGTGGGCGCTGTCCTTCGGACCGCCCGAGAGCTTCGCGCTCATGCTGCTCGGCCTCACGACCGTCACGCTCCTCGGCGGCGACGACCCGCTCAAGGGCTACATCAGCATGGTGTTCGGCCTGATGCTCGCCATGGTGGGCTTCGACATCATCTCGGGCGAGGCGCGCTACGGCTTCGGCATCCCGGAGATGATGGACGGCGTCGATTTCCTGCCGGTGGCGATCGGCCTGTTCGGCCTGGGCGAGGTGCTGGCGGGGACGGAAGAGAAGGGCGGAGCCCAGGTCAAAGGGAAGCTGCGCCTGCGCGAGGTGCTGCCGAGCCTCGCCGACTGGGCGAAGAGCAAGTGGTCGATCGCGCGCGGCACGGTGCTCGGCTTCGCGGTCGGCGTGCTGCCCGGCGCCGGGCCGACGGTGGCCTCGTTTCTCTCCTACACCGTCGAGAAGAGGGTGTCGAAGACGCCGGAGCGGTTCGGCAAGGGCGCGATCGAGGGCGTGGCCGCGCCCGAGTCGGCGAACAACGCCGCCGCGACCGCCGCCATGGTGCCGATGCTGACGCTCGGCATCCCCGGCTCGGCGACCACCGCGATCATGCTCGGCGGCCTGATGATGTGGGGCCTGCGCCCCGGGCCGATGCTGTTCGAGAAGAACCCGCAGTTCGTCTGGGGGTTGATCGCCTCGCAGTACATCGCGAACGTGATGCTGCTCGTCGCGAGCACCGCGCTCATCCCGCTCTTCGTGCGCGCGCTGCGCATTCCCTACAGCATCCTGATGCCGCTCATCATTCTCTTCTGCGTCACCGGAGCCTATTCACTCAAGAACAACGTCTGGGACGTGGGCCAGATGCTGGTGTTCGGCGTCGTCGGCTACTTCATGAAGAAGCTCGGCTACTCGCCCGCCGCGCTGGTGCTCGCGCTGGTGCTCGGGCCGCTCGCCGAGCGTTCGCTCCGCCAGTCGCTCATCATCTCCGACGCCGGCATCGGCATCTTCTTCACGCGCCCTATTTCCGCCGTCCTCATGGTGCTCGCGCTCGCCGCCATCGCCGTGCCGCTCGCGAAATGGGGACGGAGCCGCCTTTCTTCGAAAGCCTGATCAGGGCCTGATCAGGGACGGACCACGCTTCATGCCCATCGCCATCCGCTTGCTCGCAGCCGCCCAGGGCGCCGTGCCGCAGGCGAGCACGCCGAAGGAGCTCCAGGCGCTGATCGACCAGGACCGCGAGCGCTACGGCCGTATCATTCGCGAGAAGGGGCTGAAGCCGGAATAAATGACCAGGAGAATGCTTTGGGGCGCAGTGAGCTTGGTTGTGCTCGGGGTCGCGCTCGGGTTTTATAAGACCTTCCAGGCACCCGACGATCTCTGGATCATCACGCAAAAATTTCCCGGTTGCCCCAGCCGGCCGAGCTGCGCTTCCTCCGTGGCTCAGGACGACGTCCACAAGGTCGAGCCGCTGCGCTATGCGGGCGATGCTGCTGCCGCACGGCAGAAGCTCGAGCAAGTGATTCGTCGGATGCAGCTCACCCGCATCGAGCACGCTACTCCCGAATATCTGCACGTCGTCTTTCAGACCCCGACCATGCACTTCCACGATGATGTCGAATTGCTAGTGCAAGCGGGAGGCTTGATTCAGGTGCGCTCCATCAGTCGCTTCGGTTACGGTGATCGCGGCGTTAACCGCGCCCGTGTCGAGGCCATCCGTGAAGCTTTCGCCAAAAAGGACGCCTAAATAGAAATCGGGCTCTGACCCCGATTTCATTCACTGCCGCATGTCCGACCCGGGCTCCATGCGCTTGAGCGCGTGGCTCAGGAATTCGGCGATCTGCTGGATGTCGCCGCGCGGGATGCGTGTGTCCTGGGTGCTGTGGTCCGGAAAGTGCGCGCGCACGACCGCCACCTGGTTCACCGGATCGATCGCGGTCTCCCAGCTCGCCGGGAGCTTCTGCTGCTCGGCAATGGGCGGCAGCGCGGAGCGCGCGCGATCTTCCTGGATCCGCTCGCGCGCAGCCTCGAGGGCGGCGATCAGCCGCTCGGCGTCCTCGAACGTGAACCGCATCTCGAGCGGTCCTTCGCTCGTCTCGATCTCGAGCACGCCGCCCTGGCCGTCCGCGAGCGAATCGGCCCTGGCGAGGCGCGTCATGACGACTCGTATCATGCCGATGCAGCGAAGCAAGTTGCGATCCGAGCGGTGGGGCGAATCACCCAGTGCGCTGGGGCATATCCCCCAGGTCGCCCGCTAAAGCGTTGATTCGCTTTGTTCCAAGCCATGGCACGGGCCGTGCTGCCTTCCGTACATGGGAGACCCACAAGAAATCGGGATCGGCGGAACCGGCGCGCGCGCGGGCTAGGCGGAGAGCCCGGTCAGGATCTGCCAGCCTTCATCCGGGCGCTCGAGCGTGCAGCTATGGCGATGCACCACGTCGAGGACGTTCGCGGCGCCGCACCCGTCGGCCGGATAGGTGCATAGCGTGACGATGCGCCGGCCGGAAAAGGCCTTCTGCACCGTGTCCTCGTATTCCATGAACACTGACCATGTCTCTGGCGTGAGGAAAGTGACGTTGCCCGTGATGCGGATGCCGGCGTAGCCGTCGGCGAGCGCGCGCGCCTCTTCCGCGAGCCAGAAGTCGACCACCGCGGTGCCGTGCAGCCGGCTGCCTTCGGCATACCAGTCGGAGAAGTCGCGTACGATCAGCGAGGCGTCGGCGAGCGCCGTGTCGACATCGACGCCGGCCTGCGCCAGCTCGAGCTTCGCCTCGGTGGCGTGGAGCGGTTCGGCGACGATCCAGATGCCGCGCTCGCGGTTGCGCAGACCCGCAGCGAAGTAAGGCACCAGCACCGCCGCCAGCTCGTCGCGCCCGCGGTAAAAATGGCACATGTGGACGCCGTACGGAATGCGCTTGATTCCCGGCAGGCCGCAGTCGGTCAGGTTGGAAGGCGTCGTGTCACGCATAGACCTTCACGCGCGCCAGCACGCTGTGGAACTGGTCAGGCAGCGTCTCGCGAACCCAGAACAGCAGGGCCTGCGAGGAGGGCAGGTCGCAGGCGAGCCCCTTCCAGGACAGCAGCGACTGAAGCAGCGGCCCCTTGATCTCGCCGAGGATCTCCGCGATCGCCCGATTGACGGCGAGACGGTAGCGCACGTAGTCCTCGGCCGGGATCACGTGGCTGTGCTTGCAGCACATGTCCCTCAGGATGCCGTCGTAGCCATGCGGATCGAACCGATCGCACAGGAACGAGCACAAGACGGCGGCGCCGTGCTTGCGCGCCGCTGCGGATCCCAAATCCTCCACCGCGAGAGCGGCGGCGGCGTTGCCCTGCCGATGGAGGAAATCCGGGGTTTCTCCCCACCACCGCACGCCGGAGAAGCGGCCGCCGGCGCGCGCCTTCTCAACCGCCGCGTCGGCAAGGACCTCGTAACGGGCCGCATCCGGCATGCCGCCTTCGAGGAGCGCAGCCACGGTGCGACGAACGTCGAACGTCGAGAGCTGCCCGCGCCCGACCGCGGCGTCGTAGTCGACGTCCTTGGACAGCAGCTCGCGGCGCACCGCCCGCAGGCGCGCCTCGGTGCCGGTGAGCAGCACCGCATCGCCGCGGCTGAGCCCTTCAGCCGCATAGTGCGCGACGCCGGACGCGACGAAGTCGTCGTTGTCGTAGATCTGCAGGATGTGCGACTCCGGGGCCGGCGCCGCGAGCAGCTCCTGCCATGAAGCGTGGCGCGGATGATCTTTTCGCAAGCGCGGAATGCTAGCAGCCGCGGCGCTAGAACCCGTGTAGTGCCAATGGTGATTTTCGTCGCGGCCGACTCGCACTGTCGTGGATTCGAGTCATCCGGGCGCGAGCCTCGTAGAATTTCGACTCTTCTTCCGGAGTCAAGACATGCCGACCTTTCCGAAAAAGCCGGGCTTTCGCCTCGGCATTTATATCTGCAAGGAGCTCGAGATCGTCGACTTCGCCGCGCCCTACGGCGTGTTCGCCGTCGCGCGGCGCTTCGATCCGGAGCTCGACGCCTTCTTCATCGCCGAGGCGCTGCGCCCGGTGACCGCGCAGGCGGGCTTCACCGTGCTGCCGAGCTATTCCTTCGGCGAGCGCCCGAACATGGACGCTTTCCTGATTCCCGGGGGATTCGGCACGCGGGCGGAGATCAACAACGCTCGCCTGCACGCCTTCATCCGCGAGCTGCCGGAGAAGACGCTGCTCGTCTCGGTCTGCACCGGCTCCTGGATCTACGGCCGGATGGGCCTGCTCGACGGCCTCGCCGCGACCAACCGCAAGGAGCCCGATCGCGTCGAGCAGTCGGGCGCCGGCAAGGTGCCGATCGACCGTCTCGCCGAGATCGCGCCTAAGTGCCGGATCAGCCGTGCGCGCGTGGTCGACTCGGGCCGCGTCATCACCGGCGGCGGCATCAGCTCCGGGATGGAAGTCGGTTTCCACCTGCTGCGCCGCGCCGGCTACGACGAGAGCTTCATCTCCGAGGTGGCGCGGGTCATGGAGTACTCGAAGGCCTACGAGGCCTATAAGAGCGACCTCGAGTACGCCGGCGGGGGCTGAGGGCGTTGTCGAGCAGGACTTCGGCGGCGGCACGTGCCGAGCGCGCGAGGGTGGGATCGCCGCGCACCAGTGCGGCCGCCAGCGCGCCCTCCGCGAGGAGCTGGAGCTGGGTGGCCAGGGCATCGGCGTCCCGCACGCCGAGGCGCTCGAGCAGCGCCCGGTACCACAGGCGGCGCTGCTCCTTGAACTGCACCGCGATGGCGGCCGCCTGGTGCTTCGGATCGCCGATCTCGACCACCGCGTTGACGTAGGGACAGCCGCGGAAGCTCCCGTCGCCGAGGATGCGCTCGAGGCGGTCGAAGTAGCCGAGGAGCTGCTCGCGCGCCGGCGCGTCGGAGGGCGCCACGAGCTTGAAGCGCGCCGTGAGATACGCGGCGATCAGCGCGTCCTTGGACGGGTAGTGGTTGTAGAGGGTGCGCTTGCTGACGCCGGCTTCGGCCGCGACGGCGTCGACGCCGACCGCACGAATGCCCTGCGTGTAGAACAGCTTGTCGGCGGCGGCGAGGATGCGCTCGGCTGGGGTCTCGGAGTACACAGATCGGTGTAATGCTCGGTTGACAAAAGTCTACTGCTTGCACCATCATTTGTACACCGATCGGTTTACCTGCGAGCGCACCCCCCACATGCCAAACCCTGAAACGCGGCGCGCCATGCTGCTGCTCATCGTCCTGAGCGGCGTGATCATTTCCCTGTGCATGGGCCTGCGCCAGAGCCTGGGCCTGTTCATGCGGCCGATGACCGTGGATCTCGGCATCTCGGCGGCGGCCTTCGGCTTCGCGATTGCGCTGCAGAACATCGTCTGGGGGCTGTCGCAGCCCTTCGTCGGCGCGGCGGCCGACCGCTACGGCGCGCGCCCGGTGCTGGTGGTCACGGCGCTCGTCTACGCTCTGGGCCTCGTCCTCATGGGGTTCTCGGGCCTGTTTCCGGGCGCGCTGCACGTGGCCGGCTTCCTCGCGGGCATCGGCACCGCGGGGACCGGCTTCGGCGTGCTGATCGGCACGGTGTCGCGGGCGACGCCTCCGGAGAAGCGCAGCCAGACCGTGGGCCTGGTGGCGGCGGCGGGCTCGCTCGGCACGCTGGTGATGGCGCCGACCGGCCAGACGCTGATCGATGGATTCGGCTGGCAGGCTGCCCTGGTCGCTTACGCCGCCATCGCGGCCTCGATGGCCTTGCTTTCGCTTGGGATCCGCGAACCAGTCGCCGTCGGTGGAATTGCCTCGGCTTCAAAGCAGAAGCTCGGTGAAGCGCTCCGCGAGGCCACCGCGCATCGCGGCTACCTCTTCATGACG
>Ga0075435_100000034_pt1 | contig 70048 bp, 53 predicted proteins | sample RhiMethybrSRZTD4_FD_75302 | JGI IMG/M metagenome (GOLD analysis project Ga0075435, IMG submission 75302) | Populus rhizosphere microbial communities from Tennessee, USA - Rhizosphere MetaG P. TD hybrid SRZTD4 | ecosystem: Host-associated > Plants > Roots > Rhizosphere > Soil | place: USA...
ACCAAGATCGACAAGCTCGCGCGCGGCGAACGGATCCGCGCGCTGAGAGAACTCGAATCCGTGTGTGAAACATCCGTGCTGCCGGTCTCGGCGGTCACGGGCGAAGGACTGGACGAACTGTGGAAACTGATCGACCGACAACCGAGCAACCGGCCGCCGCGGCCCCTCAACAACAACAGCAGCAATCGCAGCCTGCCGCTCCCAAAGGGAACGGGCACGCCGGCACGCCGCCGCCCGAGAAGCTGGAGCTCTCGACGCTCAAGGACATGAGCGTCGGCGCGCTGACCAAGATCGCCAAGGGGCTCGACGTCCCCGGCGCGACCGGCATGCGCAAGCAGGAGCTGATCTTCGAGATCCTCAAGGCGCGCGCCGAGAAGAGCGGCCTGATCTTCTCCGAGGGCGTGCTCGAGGTGCTGCCCGACGGCTTCGGGTTCCTCCGCGCGCCGGACTACAACTACCTGCCGGGGCCCGACGACATCTACGTGTCGCCGTCGCAGATCCGCAAGTTCGACCTGCACACCGGCGACACCGTGTCGGGCCAGATCCGGCCGCCGAAGGATGGGGAGCGCTACTTCGCGCTGATCAAGGTGGAGGCGGTGAACTTCGAGCCGCCGGAGCGCGCGCGCGAAAAGGTGTTCTTCGAGAACCTGACGCCGCTCTATCCGCAGTCGAAGATCGCGCTCGAGACCGAGGCGGAGAACCTGTCGGCGCGCGTGCTCGACATGATGGTGCCCATCGGCAAGGGACAGCGCGGCCTCATCGTCGCGCCGCCGCGCACGGGCAAGACGATGCTGCTCCAGAACATCGCGAACAGCATCACGCACAACCACCCGGAGGTGTACCTGATCGTGCTGCTCATCGACGAGCGGCCCGAGGAGGTCACCGACATGCAGCGCTCGGTGCGCGGCGAAGTGATCTCGTCGACCTTCGACGAGCCGGCGCAGCGGCACGTCCAGGTCGCCGAGATGGTGATCGAGAAGGCGAAGCGGCTGGTCGAGCACAAGAAGGACGTCGTCATCCTGCTCGACTCGATCACGCGCCTGGCGCGCGCCTACAACACGATCGTGCCGCCGTCGGGCAAGGTCCTGTCGGGCGGCGTCGACAGCAACGCGCTGCAGCGGCCCAAGCGCTTCTTCGGCGCCGCGCGCAACATCGAGGAAGGCGGCTCGCTGACGATCATCTCCACCGCGCTCGTCGATACGGGCTCGCGCATGGACGAGGTGATCTTCGAGGAGTTCAAGGGCACCGGCAATCTCGAGATCCACCTGGATCGCAAGCTCACCGACCGCCGCGTGTTCCCATCGATCGATATTCAGAAGAGCGGCACGCGGAAGGAAGAGCTCCTCATCCCGAAGGACGATCTCAACCGCGTGTGGGTCCTGCGCAAGGTGCTCACGCCGCTGTCGCCGGTGGAGGCGATGGAGCTGCTGCTGTCGCGGATGGCCAAGACCAAGACGAACCAGGATTTCCTGGCGTCGATGTCGAACGGCAGTAAGGGGTGACCGTCGCAATTCAGAATTAGCGGAATTAAGAAGTAAGAAGTAAGAATTCGTCGAACGCGCCCACGCCAGCGTCTCAACGAATTCTTAATCCCAGATTCCAAATTCTTAATTGCGCCGCGGCGCGAAGCGCCGCGCTACCGGTCGCCGCCGATCAGATCGCCGATCGCGCCGAGCGCGCCGCCGACGTCGCCCCGCCGGACTTCTTCCTTGCCGCCGTGGAAGGCCGAGAGGATGCGATCGGCCAGGCGCGAGAACGGCAGCGTCTGCACCCACACGCGGCCCGGACCCGTCATCGCCGCGAAGAACAGCCCCTCGCCGCCGAAGAGCGCCGTCTTGATCCCGCCGACGAACTCGATGTCGTAGGTCACCGACGGATCGAAGGCCACGAGGCAGCCGGTGTCGACCTTCAGCGTCTCGCCGGCCTTCAGCTCGAACGGCACGATCGTCCCGCCGCTGTGGACGAACAGCTCGCCCGATCCCTCGAACCGCTCCAGGATGAACCCTTCGCCGCCGAAGAAGCCCGCGCCGAGCCGCTTGGTGAACTCGACCGTGATGTTGACGTCGCCGTCCGCGCAGAGGAAGGAGCCCCGCTGGCACAGCATCGCGCTGTTCTGGAGAGGCATCCGCACGATCTTGCCGGGATACGGCGCGCTGAACGCGATGGTGCCGGTCGGCGCCGTGCAGCGGAAATACGTGAGGAACAGGCTCTCGCCCGCCAGGAACTTGCGCGTGAGGCCGCCGATGAGCCCGCCCTGCATGCGCGCGTCCATCTCGATGCCGCCCGTCATGTAGGTCATCGCGCCGGCCTCGGCGCGGATCTCGTCGCCGGCGGCCATCGTGATCACGACCGCCTGCATGTCGTCGCCGATGATTTGGTGGGTGATCATGGGAAGATTCTACATGCGCTCTCGCACGTTCGGCCGCACCGGCTGGCAGGTCTCGGAAATCGGCTACGGCCTCTGGGGCATGGGCGGCTGGACGGGCTCCGACGACGAGGAGTCGCTGCGCGCGCTCGATCGCGCGCTCGCGCTCGGCTGCACCTTCTTCGACACGGCGTGGGCGTACGGCCAGGGCAAGAGCGAGTCGCTGCTCGGCGAGGCGCTGCGCGCGCGGCCGGACGCGCGCGCGGTGGTCGCGACGAAGATTCCGCCGAAGAACATGCGCTGGCCCGGCAAGGCCGAGTACCCGGTCGCCGACACGTATCCGCCCGATCACATCCGCGCGTGCACGGAGCGGAGCCTCGCGAACCTCGGCGTGCAGACGATCGATCTGCAGCAGCTGCACGTGTGGAGCGACGCGTGGGCCGACGACGACGGCTGGAAGCGCGCGGTGGAGAACCTGAAGCGCGAGAAGCTCGTGCGCGCGTTCGGCATCAGCGTGAACCGGTGGGAGCCGGCCAACGTGCTGCGCGCGCTCGCGACGGGACTCGTCGACAGCGTGCAGGTGGTCTACAACATCTTCGATCAGGCGCCGGAAGACGAGCTGTTCCCGTACTGCGCGGCGCACGGCATCGCCGTGATTGCGCGCGTGCCGTTCGACGAAGGCAGCCTCACCGGCACGCTCACGCGCGCGTCGCGCTGGCCGGAGGGCGACTGGCGCAACGTCTACTTCAACCCCGATCACCTGCGGGCGACGCTCGACCGCGTCGATCGCCTGCTGCCGCTCGTGCCCGACGGCATGCAGCTGCCCGACCTCGCGCTGCGCTTCATCCTCGCGCACCCGGCGGTCAGCACGACGATTCCCGGCATGCGCCGGCCGGCGCACGTGGAGCGCAACCTGGCCGCAAGCGACGGCGAACCGTTGCCGCCGCGGCTGCTGCAGGCGCTCAGGACGCATCGCTGGGACCGAATGCCGAATCTGACACCCTAGCTGATGGTGGCAAGGCAGGAAGGCAGCAGGGCAGGAAGGCAGGAATTCAAGGGGTGGAAGGCTGGAAGGCCGGAATGACGAAGGCCGAAGGCTGGAAGGTGTAAGGCGAAGGGCCGAGGGCAGGAATGTCAAGGCAGACGCCGACCTTCCACCTTCGCACGTTCACCCTCCAGCCTTCATTCCTTCCACCTTCGTCACTCCCGCCTTGCTGGCCTTCCGCCCTGAATTCCTGCCTTCCTGCCCTGCTGCCTTCCTGCCTTGCCCGCTGTTATAATTAATGGTTCGTATCACCCCAAGGAGTCGCAGTGAAGCAAGGCATCCATCCCAAGTATTTCGAGGTCGAGGCGCGGTGCGCGTGCGGCGCGACGTGGAAGACCCATTCGACCAAACCGGAGCTGCACCTCGAGATCTGCTCGAGCTGCCATCCGTTCTTCACGGGCAAGCAGAAGCTGCTCGACACCGAGGGCCGCGTCGAACGGTTCACGAAGAAGTACGGGGCGCAGACGGCGGAGAGCCGCCGCACCGCCGCGAAGGCGACCAAGGCGGCGAAGACTACGAAGAAAGCAGCCACGACCCCGACTGCTCGCTGAGCTTCAGCTTCCGTTCCAGCCGCGCCAGCCGGTGGTGGACCGCCCGGGTCCAGGCCGGCTGCGCGCCGACGTCCAGCCCTCGCAGCGCAAACGCCTTAGCCGCCGCGAGATCGCGCGCGCGGTGCTCGTGGTGCACCGCGAGCGCCTCGGTCGCCTCGCGGACGACCACCGGCGGGCATCCCGGCGTATCGAGCAGCCGCTGCCAGCACGCGGCGGCATCCACGTACGCGCGCGCGCGGCGAGAGGCCAGCGCGAGCGCGCGCAGGCTCTCGATCCGCACCACCTGGCTCACGACCCCGTGCTCGGTCATCTCGACCGCCCGCGCGAACGCGTCGCATGCGCGCGTGGTCAGGCCGGCGCGCGTGTAGACGTGCCCGAGCGCGAGCGCCTCGCGCGCGTCGCGCGCCGCGCCGGCTCCATGCAGCGTGACGTGGAACAAACGCGCCGTGAGCGCGGCGAGCGTCAGCAGGTCGAGCCGGTTGTGCTCGAGCACCGGCGCGAGCGCCGAAGCGTCGCCGGTTCGCACGAACTGAAAATACCGCCCCGGAACCTGGAACCCGGCCACGTCGCCCGAGCGGCGCGCGCCGAGGAGCTGCTTTTCGAGCGCGGCGAGCGAGCACTCGTCGCCGGCCTTCCAGAATCGCCGCGCGGAATGCAGGATGTCCACGTGCGGCAGCTCGCGTCCGTTCCACGAGAGACGATGGAAAAGATACCGCGTCTCGAGCAGCGGCGCGTCGAACGACTTGCCGTTGAACGTCACGATCGCGCCGGCGGCGTCGAGCTCGTCGGCGACGACCTGCAGCATCGCCCGCTCGTCGGCAAACCGCGTGAGCAGGAACTGCCGCGTGGCGAACGACGCGTCGGCGTCGAACCATCCGCAGCCGACGAGGAAGACGTGCGTCCCCGCGCCGCCGTTGAGCCCCGTCGTCTCGAGATCGAAGAAGAGGAACGGCGGCCGCGCCGGCGCGCCGCCGGTGTAGAAGGACGCCTGCGTGGACGCCTCGTCGAGGCACTCGGCGAACGTGCCGACCGCTTCGCGCCCGTGCCGCGCCGGCGCCGGCCATCGCTTCTCGACGACGAAGACGTTCGCGCGCCAGCTTCCGCCGAGCGCGCTGAGATCCGGGGGTTGGGGGTTGGGGAGTGGGGATTGGTTGGTGATTGGTGCAGAGGGATTGGACGCGATTGGTGCAGGGTGATTGGACGCGCCAACCACGGCACGAATGCGATCGGCGAGGGAGCTCAAAACGGCGCCTCGTCGCCGAGCTTCGCGTACTCGGTCGTTGAGATCCGATCGCCGCGCCCGGCGCCGAGCAGATCGAGGATCCGCAGCGCAACGGCCTTCGCGAGCGGCCCCGTATTTCCGATCGGCCCCACGCATCCCGGGCACCCGTTCTCGCACTCGCACTCGGCGATCAGCTGACGCGTCTTCGCGACGAGCTCCTCGTGCATCTCGTAGAGCGGCGCGCTGAAGCCGATCCCGCCGGGATAGTTGTCGTAGATGAAGATCTTCTGCGGCCCTGCGGCGGCGCCGTCGCGCGCGTCGCCGCCGCCGCTGTCGATCGAGATGCCGACGTCGTGTCCGTCGCACATCAGCAGGAGCTGCGCGACCTGGCGGAGCGCGAACGCGAGGCCGACGACGCCGTCGCGCCGATCGTCGGACGCGTACGGCAGCACCGCCATCACCTCCGGCGGGATCGTCAGCCAGTACGACGTCGTGTGCATCTGCTGCTCGGGCAGATCGAGCTCTCCCGATCCGACGTTCTCGTTCGTGTAGAACTTGATCTTCTTGAAGCCGACCACCCGCGAGACGACGTGCACCTCGCCGTGCGCGCGGAGGCCGTCACGCGCGAACTCGTCGATCGGCGTGACCCGCGTGTAGGTGATCGCGTCCGTGTAGTAGTCGCAGTCGATCGCGCGGACGTACGCCTTCCGACCCTCGAAGTCGAGCTTCTCCACCTGATACAGCGCCCCCTCGACGATGTAGATCGCTTTCGGATGGAGCGTGGCGGGGCCGCTGGTGAAGTCGGTCTCGCCGATCACGCGCGTCTCGCTCGTCGTGTCGACGACGACGAAGTTGTCCGACGAGACGGACCGCAGGCTCACGGCGTCGGCCGGATACGACTCGTTCGTCCACGTCCACGGCGCGTCCTCGGCCGGCTGGTGCACGAGGCCCTGCTCGGCGAGCACGCGCAGAATCTCCTGCACGTCGTGCCTGCCGAAGCTCTCGCTCGCCGTGAACGGCAACTCGAACGCCGCGCACTTGATGTGATCGACGAGGATGTGCAGGTTGTCCGGATCGATCAGCGCGCGCTCGGGCGACGCGTCGAAGAAGTACGACGGGTTGCGGACGACGAACTGATCGAGCGGCGCGCTGCTGGCGACCATCACGGCCGCCGACGGGCCGCTCCGGCGTCCTGCCCGCCCGGCGCGCTGCCACGTGGCGGCGATCGTTCCGGGATAGCCGGCCATCACGGCGACGTCGAGCGCGCCGATGTCGATGCCGAGCTCGAGCGCGTTGGTCGACACGACCGCGCGCACCTCGCCGTCGCGCAGCCCTTTCTCGATTTCGCGGCGGCGGTTCGGCAGATAGCCGCCGCGATAGCCGCGAATCCGATCGGGCGCGCCCGGCAGGCCGGCGAAGTCCTCCTTCAAATACGTCGTGAGCAGCTCGGTCGACAACCGGCTCTGCGCGAACACGATCAGCTGCAGGTTGCGCTTCAGGAACTCCGCCGCAATGCGCCGCGTCTCGCTCAGATACGAGCGGCGTATCCCGAGCTGGTAATTGACGACCGGCGGGTTGACGAACAGGAAGTATTTCTCGCCGCGCGGCGCGCCGCTCTTCTCCACGAGCTCGAAGGGCTGCTCGGTGAGCCGCTCGGCGAGCTCGCGCGGGTTCGCGATGGTCGCCGACGAGCAGATGAACACCGGATTCGAGCCGTAGTGGCGGCAGATCCGCCGCAGCCGGCGGAGCACGTTGCACAAGTGACTCCCGAACACGCCGCGGTACGCGTGCAGCTCGTCGACGACGACGAAGCGCAGGTTCTCGAACAGCTTCGCCCACCGCGGATGGTGCGGAAGGATCCCCGAATGCACCATGTCCGGGTTGCTGAGGACGATGTGCGCGCGCGACCGTATCGCGCGGCGCGCGTCCTGCGGCGTGTCGCCGTCGTAGGTATATACGCCGATTGACGGCGCGGCGTCGGGCTCACCGCCGCCGGCCCCGCGCGCGAGCGTCTCGCACATCGCGTGCAGCTCGGCGAGCTGATCCTGCGCGAGCGCTTTGGTCGGAAACAGATACAGCGCGCGGCTCGACGGATCCTGAACGATCGCGTTCAACACGGGCGCGTTGTAGCAGAGCGTCTTGCCGGATGCGGTCGGCGTCACGACGACGACGTGACGGCCGGCGAGCGCGTGCTCGATCGCTTCTCGCTGATGGGTATAGAGCTCGGTGATGCCTCGCGAGGCGAGCGCGGAGGTCAGCCGCGCGTCGAGCGCGCCGGGAAACGGCGTGGACTGCGCGGCGACGGCTGCCAGACGGCGAACGGCCGTCACCCGCGCGTCCGGCGACGAGCTGCCGGCGCGAGCCGGAGCGCCTCGTCCCGCATCGACGAGGTCGCGGCCGCCGATACGCTCGAGCGCGGCATCGAGCGCGCTTTCGCGTCGATCTCGAGCGGCGGGCAGCATGGCGGAGCATCGTACCAGCGGGGCGAACAGATGGCAAATCATCATGGCTTAGGGCAAATGGCTGATGGCTCACAGAGGCATTGCATCAGCCATCAGCCATAGCCATCAGCCATGAGCCATCAGCCATGAGCCTTCAGCCATCAGCCATGAGCCATCAGCCATGACGGGGTACACCTATTGCTCCCCGTTCGCGACATGACCAAGACACAAGAAACGGCCGTCGCGGCTGGAGCATTGACTCTTGGCGCCGCGCTGCTCGCGCGCGGCATGCGCGCGGCCCGCGCGCTGGATTTTCGCGGCAAGGTCGTCGTCATCACCGGCGCGCGGGGGCTCGCCCTGGAGATGGCGCGTCAGCTCGGAAGCGAGGGCGCCCGAATCACGATCGCGGCGCGCGTCGAAGGCGAGCTCGATCGCGCGCGCCAGGATCTCGCCGATCGCGGCATCGACGCGGCGACGGTCGTCTGCGACATCGCGAACCGCGAGGCGGCGCAGCAGCTCGTGCGCGATGTCGTCGCGCGAACCGGGCGCATCGATGTGCTGATTAACAACGCCGGCGTGATTCAGGTCGGGCCGCTCGAGCACATGCAGCGCGGCGACTTCGAGGAGGCGATGGCGGTGCACTTCTGGGCTCCGCTGCACACCATGCTCGCGGCGATCCCGGAGATGAAGCGCCAGGGCGGCGGCCGCATCGTGAACATCTCGTCGATCGGCGGCAAGATCGGCGTGCCGCACCTCGCGCCGTACTGCGCGAGCAAGTTCGCGCTGACGGGGCTGTCGGAATCGATCCGCGCCGAGGTGGCGAAGGACAACATCCACGTGACGACGGTCTGCCCGGGCATGATGCGCACCGGCTCGCCGTTCAACGCGTGGTTCAAGGGGCGGCACCGCGACGAGTTCACCTGGTTCGCGATCTCGGATTCGATCCCCGGCATGTCGATCCATTCCGCGCGCGCGGCCGCGCAAGTGATCGACGCGTGCCGCCACGGCGACGCGGAGCTCGTCATCACGCTGCCGGCGAAGCTCGCCGTGATGATCAACGGCGTCCTGCCCGAAGCGGTCGCGACGATGATGGCGCTCGCGAACCGCATCGTCCTGCCGCGGCCCACCGACGCGTCAGGCGACCATCGCCACAGCGGTTGGCAAAGCCTGTCCGACGCCGCGCCGTCGAAGCTCACGGCGTTAACCGAACGTGCGGCAGCCAAAAACAATCAATTACCGCATTAGCGCAAGGCAGGAGGCCTTCCTGCCCTGCCGATTTCAATGAACGGTTTCGCCGTGCGGTTTGAGGACGACCTTGATGCAGGCGTCCTTGTGATCGCGGAACATCTTGTACGCGTCGGGCGCGGCGTCGAGCGGCAGGCGGTGCGTGATGACGAACGACGGATCGATCTCGCCGCGCTCGATCCGGGCGAGCAGCGGCCGCATGTACTTCATCATGTGGGTCTGCCCCATCTTGAAGGTCAGCCCCTTCTGAAACGCCGCGCCGAACGGAATCTTGTCGAGAAAGCCGCCGTACACGCCGGGGATTGAGACGACGCCGCCTTTGCGGCACGCGTGGATCGCCTGGCGCAGCGCGTTCGGACGATCGGTCGCGAGGAACGCCGCCGCCTTCGCGCGATCGACGTAGGCGTCGAGCGTCGCGCCGTGCGCCTCGAGACCCACCGCGTCGATGCACGCGTCGGGGCCGCGGCCGCCGGTCACCGCGCGCAGCCGCTCGAAGATCTCGCCGTCGTCGAAGTTCAGCGTCTCGGCGCCGCCCTCCTCCGCGAGCCGCAGCCGCTCCGGCACGTCGTCGATCGCGACGACGCGCTCGGCGCCGAGCAGGAACGCGCTGCGGATGGCCATCTGGCCGACCGGACCGCAGCCCCAGATCGCGATCGTGTCGCCGCGCTGGATGTCGCAGTTCTCTGCCGCCATGTAGCCGGTCGGAAAGATGTCGGAGAGAAACAGCACCTGCTCGTCCGCGAGGCTGTCGGGCACCTGCAGCGGACCGATGTCGGCGAACGGCACGCGCGCGTACTGCGCCTGTCCGCCGGCGTAGCCGCCCGTCATGTGCGAATAGCCGAAGAGGCCCGACGTCGTGTAGCCGTAGACCTTCTCGGCCATCCACGCGTTCGGGTTCGAGTTGTCGCAGAGCGACCAGAGCTGACGCTCGCAGAAGAAGCAGCGGCCGCACGCGATCGTGAACGGGACGACGACGCGGTCGCCGACGCGCAGCTTCGTGTTCTCTTTCCCGACTTCGACGACTTCCCCCATGAACTCGTGCCCGAGAATGTCCCCCGCCTGCATCGTCGGGATGTAGCCGTCGAGCAGATGCAGATCGGAGCCGCAGATCGCCGTGGACGTGATCTTCACGATCGCGTCGCGCGGGTTGAGAATCGTCGGATCCGGAACGCGTTCGATCCGGACGTCGTTGGTCGCGTGCCAGACGAGTGCCTTCATGTGACCTCTCGAAAAGAGTCGGCGTTTTCCGCGCGTCAGTCGTAGTTGGTGATGGACTGCCTGCCGCGCGGCTGGCCGGTGGTGATCGCCGTCTCGCCCGTTTCCATCAGCTGCTTGAAGCGGCGCAGGTCCTCGCGAATCGTCGCCGCCGGGTCGTGGCCGAGGAGCCGCGCGAATGCGGCGCCGACTTTTCCGGCCGGCGGGTCGTACTGCATCCGCACACGGACTTCGGTGCCGCGGCCGCCGGTCGCCGGCTTGAACCACACCGAGCCGGCGCTGACGACGTCCGCGCCGTCCAGGGTGCGCCATCCGATCAGCTCGCCGGGAATCTCGTTGATGATCTCCGCATACCACTCGACGGTGCGGCCGGCTGGCGCTTTCGCCACCCAGTGCGAGCGGCGCGCGTCGATCTCGGTGACCGAGATGAGATGCGTCATGAAGCTCGGCAAGAGATCGAACCGGCGCCAGAACGCGAACAGCGCATCCGGGTCCGCGTTGATCGTGACGACCTCTTCCACGTTCACGCCGCGGGAACCCGACAGCGCCGTTCGCGTATCGTCGCGGTCCGACGCTGTATTGATCCCCGCCGCTCCGTAGACGTGACAATGTCCCGTCGCGCCGCGATAGATGAGCGCGCTGCCGGCGGCGGCGAGCGCCACGCCCGCGGGCGACCGATCCTTCAACTGCTTGACGCCGTACGCCGCCAGCGCTGCTCCACCAATCGCGGAAGCCCAGCGCTCGACGCCAGCCACGTTCACGGTCGAGTTCATGGATTCGCTCCTTTTTCCGGCGAGACGTTCATCATGCGTGCCGTCATCGATCATCGTCATGGCTGATGGGCCATAATCCGCCACAGCCATGAGCCCTCAGCCATCAGCCATGACAATGCCGGCGAAGCCGGCCCAGACGCTGCCCCGCACGCTCGGCCTGTGGAGCTCGGTCGCGCTCGTGGTCGGGATCACCATCGGGTCGGGCATCTTCCGCTCGCCCGCCGGCATCGCCCAGAAGGTGCCGCACCCGACCGTGATGCTGCTGCTCTGGGGGCTCGGCGGCGCGATCACGATGTGCGGCGCGCTCTCGCTCGGCGAGCTGGCGGCGGCCCTGCCCGAGACCGGCGGCCTCTACGCGTACCTGCGTGAAGGTTGGGGACGGATGCCGGCGTTTCTGTTCGGGTGGTCGGAGCTCGTGCTGATCCGCGCGAACGCGCTCGGGGGCATCGCGGTGGTCTTCGGCGAGTATCTGCTGCGCAGCCTCGGCGTCGATCCCGTGGAGCACTGGATCGCCGCGCGGTGCCTCTCCGGCGGGGCGATCGCTTTCGCGGCCGCCGCGAACATCCGCGGCGCCAACATCGGCGCCTTCATCGTCGGCGTCGCGACGTGGGCGAAATTCGCGGCGCTGCTGATCCTGGCGCTGTCGGCGTTCCTCCTCGGCGGCGGCCGCGGCGCGACCGTGGCCAACCTGACGACCGGCACCGGCGCCCCGCTCGTGCTGGGCAGCATGGGGCTCGCGCTCGTCAGCATCCTGTGGGCGTACGACGGCTGGGCCGACCTGTCCTTCGCGTCCGGCGAGGTCAAGGATCCCCAGCGCAATCTGCCGCGCGCGATCGTCCTCGGCACGCTCGCAATCATCGTCATCTACGCGCTGACCAACGTCGCCTACCTCTACGTGAACCCGATCGGGAAGGTGGCCGACTCGCGGCTCGTCGCCGCCGACACGATGCTCGTGCTGTTCGGCCGCGCCGGGGTCGTCCTGGTGTCGGTGTTCGTGATGATCTCGTCGTTCAGCTCGCTGAACGGCAGCATGCTCGCCTCGCCGCGGATCTTCTTCGCGATGGCCGACGACGGGCTGTTCTTCGAGACGATTGCGCGTGTGCACCCGCGCTACCGGACGCCGTACGTGGCGATTCTGCTCGCGGCGGTGCTCGGAATTGCGCTCGTGCTGAGCCGAAGCTTCGAGGCGCTCACTGACACATTTGTGCTCGCGATCTGGCCGTTTTACGCGCTGGGCGTCGCCGCCATTTACCGTTTGCGGCGCCTGCGACCCGATCTCGCTCGTCCTTATCGCGCGATCGGCTACCCGATCGTGCCGGCGATCTTCGTGATTGCGGTCGCGGGCTTCGTGCTGAACTCGCTCGCGCACGATCCGGTGCCCACCGGCATCACCTTCGCATTGATTCTCGCCGGTGTGCCCGTCTACTACGTCGCGTTCGGAGCGCGCGGCGCGCGTCGGTGACGCGCGCGCGTACGGATCGTGTGTTTTTTTCTTGATCCGCGGCGCAGTACTGTTACTCTGCTTTCGACGGGCCGATAGGTCTTGGAAGGAGGACTGAAGATGGATGTACGCGAGCCGCACGTGCGGCGCCGAGGTTTCTTCCTGCACTCTACCGACGGCAACGAGCCGGACACAGGTGAACTCGAGAATCCCGAGGGATTCGGCGTTCGCGTCCGCGTCGCCCCCCGCAGAGAGCGCCGTCAGATCGGCAGCGGCCGGTCGCGCACGGCCAACCAGATCGAATCGACCGATCCGCAGATCAGATCAGGGAGCGTGACTGGCAGCCGTCAACGGGCACACTTGCCCCGCTGATCCAGCTCGCACGCGGCGACACGAGGAACGCGACGACCGCCCCGACCTCTTCGGGGCGGCCGAAGCGTCCAAACGGCAGCTCCCGCCGCACGAACGCCGCCATCCCCTCCGGATCCTCCTGCACTCGACGGTCCCAGGTTCCACCCGCAAATCGAATCGATCCCGGCGCGATGCTGTTCACGCGGATATTGTCGGGCGCCAGCTGCTGCGCCATCGCTTTCGCGAGGCTGATTTCGGACGCCTTGACCGCGTTGTACGTCATCCGCCCGCCTGACTCGCGGCCCCAGATCGACGCGATCATCACGATTGCGCCGCCGCCTCGACGGCGCATGAGAGGGACGGCCAGCCGCGAGGCGCGCACCGCCGGAAACAGCGTCTGATCGAACGCCTCCTGCCACTCCGCGTCGGTGGTCTCGACGATGCCGCCGCCCTTGCCGAGGCCGACGTTGTTGACGAGGATGTCCAGCCCGCCGAAGGCGTCGGTCGCGCGGCGGACGACCGTCTCCACACCGTCGGCCGTCGAGACGTCGGCGGCGACGGCGAGCACTCGCGAGTCGTCGTGCGCGACCGCGCGCAACTCGGCCGCCGCCGCCGCCAGAGCGGCCTCGCCGCGCGCGCAAATCGCGACCCGGCAGCCCTCGGCCACGAGCGCCCGCGCGCTCGCCAGCCCAAGACCTTTGCTGGACCCTGTGACGAGGGCAATCTTGTCAGTTAGCTCGAGATTCATGCGGGGGATATCCGCAAGGCAGGACGGCAGAACGGCAGGAAGGCAGGAGTTCAAGGCTGGAAGGCTGGAGGGTGGAAATGACGAAGGCGGGAAGAAGGAAAGGATGAAAGGCGCCTTCGGCCTTTCCGCCCTCCATCCTTCGGAATTCCTACCTTCCCGCCTTCCTGCCTTGAATTCCTGCCCTCCTGCCTTCCTGCCTTCCTGCCTTGCCGGTTAGCGCCCTCCCCTTCCGGTCAAATCGTTCAACGTCCAATCGAACGGTTTATAAACCACCTGGAAGGTGTTCGCGGCGATCATGTCGCGCTCGGCCGTCAGGAGCTTCGGCGACACGAAGACGACGATCGCGCGCTCGATCGGGCTGCGGCTGGCCAGCGCGGGCGGCGCCTTGTCGGCGTACGCGTCGGCGAACTCCTTCTCGTGCCACGAGAAGATCGAGCTGGCCGTGATCTTGTTCGCCTCGCGGTCGAGCTGGACGCACTGCGCGCGCGTCACGCACTCGGCGGCGACCTCGGCGAGCTGCTCCTCGATCCGCGCCGGCACGAACGCCTCGCTGCGCAGCCGGCCGCTGCCGATCGCCCCGCGCCCGAGCGCGAAGTAGGCGCGCGGATCGTGGAACGTGGGGAGGACGTCCTTTTCGATCTGATCCAGCGTCATCGATTTGCCGGCGACGCGGTGCGGGGTTTTCTCGAACGCGCCGGGTATCTGGCGGACGCTCTTCGCCGGATACTGCGGCGCATGTCCGGCAATCGGATAGTGGTCGACGACGGTTCGAAGCACCAGCGCGTTGTAGGCGTTCAGCCAGAACGCCAGCTGCTCCTCGCGCGGCAGCTTGTCAATCGACAGCGTTGCGATCAGGTTGACGTAGCCGTCGAGCTTCCCGCGGTCGCTCTTGAGCGCGCGGTAGTAGACGTCGCCGTTGCGGACGTACAGGTCGAGAACCTGGTCGAAGCTTTTGCGCCGGGCCGCGTCGCCGAGCGATTCCTGCGCCGCGGGCGCGGCGACGATCGAGGCGGCAACCAGGGCCGCGATGGCTGCGAAGCGCATGATCCTCGAAGTTTATACCCGGTGAGCGAGGAAGCGCGCGAGCGCCGGATCGAAGACGTCGGGCCGCTCGAGGTTCGCGAGATGGCCGGCGCCGGGAATCCGCACGAGCTCTGATCCGGCAATCGCCTTGTGCATCTCCTCCGCCGCCGACGGCGGCGTGACGGTGTCTTCGTCGCCGACGAGAATCAGCGTGGGCACGTGAATCGTCGGCAGCAGCGGCGTTGAATCGGGCCTGGTCATCAGCGCCGTGATCGCGCCGGCGATGGCGGCCGTGGAGTTCGACAGCACCATCGCGCGCACCTGGTCCACGACGCCGGCGCGCTCGCGACGGGTCGTGTCGCCGAGGAGCTTCGGCAGCATCTCGTCGGCGACGGCGGCGGCGCCTTTCTCGCGCACGACCTGGAGCAGACGCGTGCGGCCCTCGACGGCGTCCGGCGAATCGGCCTGCGGCTTGGTGTCCGCGAGCACCAGCGCGTGAACGTATCGCGCCGCGTGACGCAGCACGGCGAACGCGATATAGCCGCCCATCGACAGCCCGCCGATCACCGCTTCGTCGACGTGCAGCGCGTCCAGCAGATCGACGACGTCGCCGGCGTAGTCGTCGATCGCCGCCGCCGGCGGATCCGTCGTGCCGCCGTCGAACCCGCGCAGCTGCGGCGCGACGACGTGCCAGCCGTCGCCGGCGAGGGCGAGCTGCCGCTCCCACATGCGCGCGTTGAGCGGAAAGGCGTGAAGGAGGAGGAGAACGCCGCGCGCGCGCGTGCCGGCGAGCGGCGTTCTCTCGAGATAGCGCAGGCGTCCTAGCGTGGGCACGAGCCCATTGTGAACGTACCGCCGGCGCGCGTCGAGTCGGAGAAGCCCGCCGATGCCGTGCCGGCCACGACCGTGCGCGCCGTCGTCGCGGATCCGCGGAGTCCCATCAGCACGGTGCCCGTCGCGATTGCGCCCCGCGTCTGGACGGCGTTCAGCTTCGCCGCGTCCACCTTCACCGTGACGGATCGCGTGGTGAGATCGAACGCGCCGGCATCGGCCGCGCCTTTGATCGTGTAGGCGATCGAGCCGTCGCTCTGCCGCGCCGCCGTGCCCCAGGAAAACGTCCGCGCGCCGCTCGTGTCGGTGTCGGCTTCGACGAACCATTGATCCGCGCGATCGACGAGGCCTGGCTTCGTCGGGTTCGTCGCGAAATTCATCCGCCACAGCGCGTCGGGCGGGACGAGGTTCAGACCCGACGTCGTCATGGTGGCGGTGATCCAGGTCGCGCCGTTGACGATCTGGCAGCCGTAGCCGATCGTCAGGATGTCGGCCGGCGAATCCTGATCCGGCATCACCGGCGGCGGGCTGACGGCGCGCGCGTCGTGCCGGAAATCGAAGACCTGCGGCGCCGCCGTCGCGACCGGCGTCGTCGGGTTCGCGCCTTTGATCCGCAGCGCCTTGCCCGTGTTCAGGTTGTAGCCGGCGATCTGATGCGCGGCGTACGCGTGGCCGGAGAAGTCCGCTGAATCGTCGGCCCACGCGACAAATGCCATACCCTGCGGATCGATGGCCACCTGGAAGAAGTCCGCCAGGTTGCGGTTGGGGCTCGTGCCGGTCGTGAACCCCGCGAGGCTGATGTTCGAGCCGTGGATCACATGATCGCTGGCGACGCTCTGCAGGATCGTCGGCGTCGTCGACGTCGCGTTGAGCGACTGCGCGAAGTACACCCTCCAGTTCGCGCGATCGGTGTTGCCGCCGGCGCCGTCCTCGCTGTCGGCGGCGGTGGCGCCGTACCACACGATCGCAAGGCTCCCCGGCCGATCGCCCGTCTCGATCCACGGGAAGAGCGCGGCGCCGCCCGGGCCCATGTCGCTGACGCGGACGGGCAGCGCCCACGTGCTGCCGTGATCGAGCGAGTGCGCGACGTAGATCGCGTCGCCGCCGTCGGAGTACGCGACGTAGACGGTGCCGTCGCTCGCGACCTTGCAGACCGGAAAGAGGTTCGCGATCGGCTTCTGCCCGCGCGCGGCGACCACCGTGTTGAACACGGCCGGCGTCACCGCCAGGCTCGCCGGCCGTCCGACGGCGACGCGCACTTCCTTCGCGCCGTCGCTCCCGTCGCCCTGGTGGCAGAAGTACACCGTGCCGTCGCGCTGGTCGACGTCGATGTTGCCGGTCGTGTTGCCGCCGATCGCGGCGACGACGGCCGGGCCGTAGGTCAAGCCGCCGTCGTCGGATCGGTTCAGGTAGTACTTCGACGTCGCCTGCAGGCCGGTGAAATCGCGGTAGCCGAGATACACGGTGTGGTCGCCGAGGAACTCCATCCACTGCCGATCGTCGACTTCGACGGTCGTGTTCCCCGCCGGGTTGTTCGTCATCGTCTCGCCGCGATCCGACGAGCGCTGCACGGAGACGTTCGCCGCCACGAGGCTCGACGTGGCCAGCAGCGGCGGCATCGGCGACGGCACGGCCGGCCTGAAGCCGACGGCGAGATCCATGTCGCCGCCGCCGTCGCCGCCGAGATCGCTGTCGTTGTTCGGCGCGAGGGCGTCGGGCTCGCCCTTGTATGTCGGATTGCTCAGCGTGCCGTCCGCGCGCCAGACCGGCGTCGCGCTCGTGAGAAACGGATCGTAGGTGGCGCTCGACGCGTTCAGATCGAATCGCCAGAGATCGTTGCCGCCCGTCAGGCCGCGGATCGCGCCGACGTACGCGTTCCCCTGATAGTCGACGCGGACGCTCGGCTCGACGTCCTGCCCGGCGCCGAACGCGTACAGCGCGCGGCTGTGGCTGAACGCGATGCCGCTCTTCGCGCCGCTGACGATCGCGGCGGTCCTCGTGTTCGCCGTCGTCACTGGAATGGCCTCGAGCGACAGCGCGCCGTGATACGGATCGACGCTCACCACCCCGAAGTACACGACGTGGATCGTGTAGGTGTCGTTGACGCCCGCGGCGACGATCGCGTTGACGTCGAAGGTGCTCTCCTCGGCGGTGCTCGGCGCGCCGCCGTTGGCCGGCGTGAGCACCGGGCCGTCGAGCGATCCCTGATGGACGTACACGTCGTAGTCGTTCAGCTGATTCGTCCAGCTGGCCTTCACGCGCACGCGCTTGCCGCGGTAGTCGTCGGGCGCCAGCGTGAGCGTGAAGAGGTCGCAGGTGGTGCCGTCGACGCAGGTCGCCTCGCCGTCGGGCGACGCGGCGACGGCGCCGAAGCCGTCCCACGCCGCGGACGGGTTGGCGGCGCTGATGGTCGCGCTGGACGGCGCCGAGGCCGTGAGCAGACGGGACACGCCGAGAGCCAGCGCGGCCGCCGCGAGGAGCGCGCGCGCCGCGCGCCCGCTGAGTACTTGCTGCATACAACTCCTCTCGAGATTGCATGCGCGGCGTGCGGACCGTCCGACGGACTCGGCCGTGCGCGCGCGCCGTTTTCCGCGCATTTGCCCGCGATCGCGGGCGCATGCGTTTCCGTCGCGCGCTCAGGGAGCAATTCGGATGCTCGGGAATCGGGGAATCGGGGAATCGGGGAATTGGATAATCGGGTAATTGCAATTACCCAATTACTCGATTCCACAATTACCCGATTACCGCTTCGCGATGGCGGCGAGGACGCGATTCTGATCGTACTTCGAGCGCAGCCGTTCGGCCGACGCGACGTAGGCGGCTCGATTGCCCGAGTCGATCGGCATCCCGCGGACCGCGGCGAGCAGCGTCTCGGCGCGGTCGTAGTCGGAGCCCATGGCGTCGACGGCGGCGAAGAACGCCTCGCGCGTCGGCGGCTCGACGCCGACCTTCTCGATGAAGGCGATCAGCACCTGGCGACGGTCGTAATCCGACTGCATCTTCGCGACAGCGGCGAGGACGCCGTTCTTCGTGTCGACCGAGATGCCGCCGCGATCGACGATCTGCACGAGCACGATGCGCTTGTCGTAGCTCGACGTCATGCGCGCGACCGCCTGGAACGCCGCGTCGCCGTCGAGGCCGGCGCCGCTCTTCGTCAGCGCGTTGAGCGCCTCGCGCGTGTCGTAGTCCGACCTCATCGTCGCCATCGCCTGGACGTAGGCGAGCGCGGCGCGCTTGTCGAGCGCCACGTGCGACGCGACGTGCGCGAGCACCGTGCGGCGATCGTAATCGGACGTCATCCGCTCGCCCACGCGCTGCAGGATCGGCGCGGCGGCCGCGGCGTCGGGACGCGCGGTGTCGACCAGCGCGACCAGGTACAGCCGGCGCGCGTAATCGCTCTCGAGGAGGTCGATCTCCTGGAGCACGCCCGCAGTCCCCTTCTTCCCGTAGATCGATTTGACCCGCGACTCGGCGCCGAGGCCCGATCGGCGAACCAGGTGCGGCAACACGCTCGCGAGGAACCGGCGGCCTTCGTCGTCCCATCCGCGGGTGACGCCGCCAACGAAATACTCGCGCGTGATCTTGCCGCCTGACGATTTCACTTCGACGGTGTGCGGGACGATGCGCGACCAGTCCCGAATCGTGATCCATCCGCCGTCGGAGAGCGACTGCACGTCGGTGAGATCGTCGGTGAACGCGATCGTGCCGTGGAGCGTGACGTCCATGCGCACGCCGTTGTCGCTCCACTGCATCCGCCACTGGCCGTTCGAGAAGTCGACCGGCGGAGCCGGCGGCGTTGGGGGCGTCGGCGGTGTGGGAGGCGTGGGAGGCGTTGCCGGTATCGGCGGCGTCGGTGGCGTCGGTGGCACCGGCGGTATCTGGGCCACAGCGGGCGGCGGCGGAGGTGGAGGCGCCGGCGGAGGTGGAGGCGGAGGTGGAGGCGGCGGCGGTGGCGGTGGCGGCGGAGGTGGCGGCGGCGGCGTCAGGTACTGCGCATCGCCGAGCTGGACCTCCACTCGCGCAACGCCGGCTGCGACGCCGGCCGGCTCGCCGTGCCGATCCGCGCGCGCGACCAGGGTCGACGATGCGGCGTCGGCGTGCGCGCGCGCGACGATCCGCGGCATGTGCTCCACGCTGCCAGCCGCGGCGGTGAACAGCACCGTCAGCGCCAGCGTCGCCGCCCAGCTCGCCGACCGCGGCTCGTCGCTCATCGGCATGCGCAGGATGCGGCGCACGCGCTCGAGGAGCGATCCGCCGGTCGCCGCCATGGCCATCGCCGTCGCGAGCGAGCGATGCGACTCCAGCTCGGCGAGCGCCTCGGCGTAGCCGACCGGATCGCCGCACAGCGCGACGGCGACGTCGTCGCAGCAGTGCTCGCGCTCGGCGCGGATGCGGTTCGAGAGCCACCACACCGCGGGATGGTAGAAGAGCAACGTCTCGACGATCGTCTGCAGCACGTTGACCGCGTAGTCGTGCCGGCGAATGTGCGCGAGCTCGTGCGCGAGAATCGCTTCGACCTGCGCCGGCGACAGCGACGCGACCGCCGCGATCGGCAGCAGGATCGCGGGCCGCAGCCATCCGACGACCGTCGGCACGTCGACCAGCGTCGTCTCGACGACGTGCGCGGCGGCCGGGAGGCGGAGCCGATACGCGAGGCGGCGGCACGCCGACTGCCAGCGGGAGGACGAGCTCGCCAGCGCCGTGCGATGCAGCCGCCGCACGTGCCACCATCCGCCGGCCATGCGCGCCAGAAGGAGGGCGACGCCGAGAAGCCACGCGATGGCGATCGCGGGCAGGACTCGTTCGAGCCGCGCGCCGGCGGCCTGCAGATCGATCCACGGCGCCGGCGCGGCGCTCCCGCCGGTGGACGCCTCCGACCGCGCATCCGGATCCGGCCGCGCGATCGCGATCGGCCGCAGACGTCCGGCCGCCTCGACGAAGATCGCGTCGGCGCCGCGATCGGCGCGCGGCGCATCGACGAGCAGCCGGATCGTCACCACAGGCGCCGCGAGCATCAGCGCGAGCCCGGCGCACGCGACCGCGTAGCGCGCGTCGGCGGACCGGCGCCGCAGCAGGCGCAAGATCGTCGCCCCCGCCGCGGCGATGGCCGCGCCCTGCCAGACGAAATGAATCAGCGCCCAGCCGGTGGTCTGGAGCAGCGGAGTCATCGCGCGCCTCCCGTCTTCGCCGCAATCAGCCTGCGGATCTCGTCGAGCTCTTCGGGTGTGGCTCTGTTCGACGCGAGCGCCTGCAGCACGAGCTTCGCCGCCGATCCGTCGAAGACGCGATCGAGAAGATCGGCGACGAGCTGACGTTCGGTCTGGTCCTGCGTGAACGCCGCCTCGTAGACATGCGTGCGCGACGACTCGTCGCGGCGCACGAGGCGTTTCTCCGTCATGATCTGCAAGAGCTTGAGGACGGTCGTGTAGCCGGTGTCGCGCCCGAGCTCAACGGCGACTTCACGCACCGTGCTCGGCCCGCGCGCCCACAGCACGCGGAGAATGGCGAGCTCGGCGTCGGTCGGCTTGCGGCGCGGTGGCTTCATGCGGCCGATTATCTACGACGGCCTTCGTAGCTGTCAATACGAATGTTTTCGTAGAGCGCCGCGCGCGAGCACCGCCGCCAGCGTCATGCTCCCGGTGACGTTCTCCGTCGTCCGGAACATGTCCGGGATCGCGTCCACCGCAAGCAGGATCCCGATGCCGTCGATCGGCAGGTTGACCGCCGCCAGAACGGGCACCATGGCGATGATGCTGCCGCCGGGGATGCCCGGAACGGTGAACGACGCGAGGACCGACGTGACGACGATCGACAACATCTGCGGAAGCGCGATGGGGACGGCGTACAACCGCGCGAGAAACAGCGCGCCCACCGGCATCGCCACCGCTCCGCCGGCCCGGAACACCGACGCCGCGAGCGGCAGGATGAAGCTGGAGACGATCGCCGGCAGATGCGCGCGCTCGCTGCTCTCCACCATCGCCGGCAGCGCCGCGAGCGACGACCGCGACGCGAACGCCACGGCCTGCGACGGCGCGCAGTACGCGATGAACTCGCGCAGCCCCATGCCGCCGACGACGACGCCGAGCGGATAGAGGATCGCCGCGGCGACGGCAATCGTCAGCGCGACGACGACGACGACGTAGGCGACGACGGCGCCGGCGGCGGCGAGCCCGAGCCGCGAGGCGAGCGGCACGGCCAGCGCGAACACGCCGATCGGCGCGAGCTCGAGAATCCAGCCGACGAGCCGCTGCATTGCGTCGGCAATCCCCTGCACGGCGCGCACCGCCGCGTCCCGCCGCTCGGCGCCCACGCCCGCGAGCGCGAAGCCGAAGAGCACCGAGAACAGGATCACCGGCAGCATCGCGCCGTCGGCCGCCGCCTTCACGACGTTCGGCGGCACGAGATCGACGAACCATTGCGCGATCGTCGGCGCGGCCGACGCGGACGCGCCGGCGGCCGGAAGCGCCGGGCGCAGCGCCATCGCCGCATCGCGATCGATTGGAATCATCGCGAGCGCCGGCGCGGCGATCGCGACCGTGATGGCCGCGACGAAGGCGACGAGCGCGACGGCGAACACGGCGGCGCGCGCGCCGACGCGCGCCAGCGCGCCCGAGGCGGCGAGCGATCCGACGGCCGCGACGAGCATCGACGCCACGAGCGGCAGCACCGTCATCCGAATGAGGTTGATGAAAATCGTGCCGACCGGCGCGAACACGGCCACGATGGCCGCGCCGCCGGGCACGCGGCCCGATGCGATCGCCAGGCCGACGAGGAACCCGGCCACCAGGCCGATCAGGACGCGGACGGTGAGCGACACACGCCGAATCGTATCAGTCGCGCAGCGCGACGAGCGGATCGATGCGCGTCGCCCGCGACGAGGGGATCGCGACCGCCGCGACGGCGACGAGCGTCAGCAGCGACGACACGAGCACGAGAACGATCGGATCGGCCGCGCTGACGCCGAACAGCAGCGACGTCATCGAGCGCGTGAGGAGGAGCGCGCCGACGACCCCGAGCGCGACGCCGACCGCCGTCAGCGCGCCCGCCTGGCGGAACATCAGCGCCAGGACCTTCGCGCGCGTCGCGCCGAGCGCCATCCGCACGCCGATCTCGCGCGTCCGCTGCACGACCACGTACGCCATGACGCCGTAGAGGCCCGCGGCCGTCAGCACGACGGCCACCAGCGCGAACGCCGACACGAGCATGAAGTCGAGCCGCCGGGACGCGACCGACTCGTCGATCAGATCGGTCATCGGCCGGACCATCCCGATCGGCAGCAGCGCGTCGACGCCGGCCACGGCGCCGCGGATCGTGGCCGCCATCGCCGCCACGTCGGCGTCGGTTCGGACGACGATCGCCATCGAGCGCTCGAAGCCCGCGCCGAGGCTCGTGAACGGCTGACGCTGCGGGAGGTAGGCCGCCGGATCGGTATCGGCATCGAGCCCCTCGTGACGCGTGTCGCCGACGATGCCGACGATCTGCAGCCAGCGGTCCGGCGCGCCGATGCTGATGCGCTGGCCGATTGGATCGTCACCGGGCCAGTACCGTCGCGCCGCGGCTTCGTTGACGATCGCGACCTGCACAGACGAGGCGTCGTCATGCTCCGTGAACCCGCGGCCGCGCACCACCGGAATGCCCATCGTCGAAAAGTAGCCGGGCGAGACGAGGCGCGGATGCACGCGCACCGGCGTCGGAGAATCGAGCGTGCGGTGCTCGATCTCGAAATTGAGGCGTGAGTCGGCGCCGTCGAACGGCAGCGACGTCGTGGCGGCCACCCGCTCGACACGGGGCGCGGCGCCAAGGCGCTCGTACAGCGCGTCGAAGAACGCCATCGTCCGCGTGTGATCGGGATAGCGCGACCAGGGCAAGGTCACCTGCGCCGTCAGGATCCGCCGGGGTTGAAACCCCGGCGAGACATTCATCAGATTCCGGAAGCTGAGAATGAGCAGCGCCGCGCCCGCCAGCAGCACCAGCGAGAGCGCGAGCTCGGCGACGACGAACGTCGATCGCAGCCGATGCGCCCGGGCGCCGCCGCTCGCGCCCCGCGTCTCTTCGGCGAGCGACGATCCCAGGCGTCGATCCGACGCCGCGAGCGCGGGAAGCACGCCGAAGATCAGGCCGCTCGCCGTCGACAGCGCAAGAGCCGCCGCGAGCGCGCGTCCATCGAGGCCGACGCCGGCGATGCCCGGCAGCCCGGCCAGCTGCGCCGGGACGATCGCGCGGAAGACGGCGAGACACCACGCGGCGAGCAGCAGTCCGGCGGCGCCGCCCGCAAGCGCGATCGCGACGCTCTCGGTCAGCATCTGCTGCACGACCCGCCCGCGCGTCGCGCCCAGGGCGCGCCGCACCGACAACTCGCGCTGACGGCCCGCGGCGCGCGCCAGCAGCAGCGTCGCGACGTTCGCGCACGCGATCAGCATCACGAAGGCGACCGCGCCGAGCAGGATCAGCAGCGCGGGGCGGACGTCGCCCACGAGCGCGTCGCGCAGCGAGCGAAAGTTCGGCGCGTGCCTCGCGTTCTCGGCGGGGAACGCCGCGGCGAGGCGGACGCCGACCGCCCGCAGATCGTCGCGCGCCTGCTGTTCGGAGACGCCGTCCCTGAGCCGGCCGATCGCGTCGAGGAAATGGGCGCTGCGAAGCGCGCGATCGCTGTCCTCGAGCGCGAGCGGAACGATCACTTCGGGCGCGCTCGGCCACCAGAAGCGCGCGGGCAGCAGACCGATCACCTCGTACGGCGCGCCGTCGAAGGAGATCGCGCGCCCGACGATCGACGGATCGGCGCCGAAGCGGCGGCGCCACAGCGAATCGGCGAGCAGCACGACGCGGTGGCGGCCGAAGATCTCCTCTTCGGGCCGGAAGTCGCGTCCGACGACCGGAGAGATCCCGAGGACGCCGAGAAACGCCGGCGACGCCTGGAGCGCGCGCACACGTTCGGGCTCGCCGGTTCCCGTCAGGTTGTACGAGACCGGCCGGCTGATCGGCTGCGACATGTAGGCGGCGAGCGCCGAAAACGAGCGGTTGTCGCGGCGCCAGTCGAAGAAGTCGGCGGGGGCAATCGGGCCGAACCATCGGCCCTCGCGAGGGCGCTGCTCGGCAAGCGACATGATCCGGTCGGCGCGCGGAAACGGGAGCGGCCGCCAGAGCGCGGCGTCGACGATGCTGAACATCGCGGTGCTCGCGCCGATGCCGAGCGACAGCGCGACGAGCGCGACCGCCGTGAAACCCGGCTGCCGCCGGAGCATCCGCGCGCCGAAGATCACGTCCTGCCGGATCGAATCCCACACGGAACCCGTTGCCCTCAGGTCGTCTCCGATCGGCGGCAGCGGGCGGCCATGCGCCGCACGGTCCCAGCGGAGCGTCGCCGCGAGCCGGATCGCCTGCCACCACACCCACACGTGCGCCCGCGGCGCGCCGCGGCGTGCGCGCGCGTCCAGATACTCCTCGAGCAGATCGCCCGCGATCGGCTCGACGAGATCGCCGGGCAGCAGACGGCGGAGCAGCGCCTCGACGCCGCGCGGCAGACGCGCGCTCACGCGAGCACGCTCTCGAGGCCGCGCCACAGCGCGACGAGCGCCCGGCGGCTCTCCTTCAGCGCCTCGACGGCGCGCGGGCGGAGCGTGTAGTACCGTTTCGCGCGCCCGCCGCGCTCGGGCGTCGGATCGGCCAGGTGCGATCGCAGGTAGCCTTTGGTCTCGAGCCGGTCGAGCGTGATGTATATCGATCCGCGCGACACGTCGCGGCCGGTGCGCTCCAGGATCTCGTCGCGGACCGCGACCGCGTACGCCTCGTCGCCGAGGCGCAGGATCGCGAGGAGGACGACGTGCTCGAATTCGCCGAGCGTGGAGACGTCGGGGCCGGCCATGACGCTCAAATGCTGACATAGTAAGCAAAAGGAATCAAGCGTGGAATCCCGAAGCGCGACGAGCGCGCCTCCCCCGCTGCGGCCGGCCTCGCGCGTGCCGCCCGAGCGCTTTCAGCTGCCGGTCGATCGCATGCGCCGCGGCTACTACTCGGACAAGTACTTCGTGCGCACGCGCGACGTGCTCGCGCGCAGCGGGCGCAACCCGCGCGTCACGATGCAAGTGTTCCAGAAGCAGGCGGCGTGCCTCGGCGGCGTCGACGAAGCCATCGCGATCCTGAAGCTGTGCCTCACCGACCCCTGGGGCTGGCGCGACCTCGAGGTGCTCGCGCTGCGCGACGGCGATTTCGTCGAGCCGCGCGAGACGGTGATGCTCGTCACCGGTCCGTACGTTGCCTTCGCGCACCTCGAGACGCTGTACCTCGGCGTCCTCGCGCGGCGCACGCGCGTCGCCACCAACACGCGCCTCGTCGTCGAAGCGGCGTGGCCGAAGCCGGTGCTGTTCTTCCCCGCGCGCTTCGATCACTGGCTCGTGCAGACGGGCGACGGCTACGCGGCGCACGTCGCCGGCGCGATCGGCGTCTCGACCGACGCGCAGGCGTCGTGGTGGGGCGCCGAGGGGATCGGCACGGTGCCGCACGCGCTGATCGCGGCGTTCGGCGGCGACACCGTCGCCGCCGCGCGCGCGTTCGCCGAGACGACGCCGGAAGACGTGAACGTGATCGCGCTCGTCGATTTCGACAACGACTGCGTCGGCACGTCGCTCGCGGTCGCGCGCGCGCTCGGCGCGCGCCTGAGCGGCGTGCGGCTCGACACGTCGGAATCGATGGTCGATCGGTCCGTTGTCCCGCACATGGGAGACTTCGATCCGCGCGGCGTGAACCCGCAGCTCGTGCGGCTCGTGCGCGCGGCGCTCGACGCCGAGGGGTTTCAGGCGGTGCGCATCAGCGTCTCAGGAGGATTCGATCCGGAGAAGATCCGCCGCTTCGAGCGCGAGGCGGTCCCGGTCGACGCGTACGGCGTCGGCTCGTCGCTCTTCGGCGGCCGCTACGACTTCACCGCCGACATCGTGCTGGTGGATGGCAAGCCGGTCGCGAAACAGGGACGCGGGCACCGTCCGAACGCGAGGCTCGAACGCGTGGATTAGGGTCGGGCGGGCCTGCCGGGTCTGGCGGGCCTGGCGGGGCTGGCGGGCCTGGCGGGGCTGGCGGGCCGGGCGGGCCTGGCGGGGCTGGCGGGTCGCAAAGGACGCAGAGGGGAACCGCTGACCCCGCCCGACCTGCCTGACCCGCCCGACCTGCCTGACCTAGTTGCCGCGTCCGCGCATCCCCTGCATCTCGGTGGACGGCGGGACGATGTTCTTCGAGCGCAGATAGACGGCGGCCGTGCCGTACATTTCGTTGCCGTGCACGATGACCCCGAAGAGCGCCGCCGCGCGCGTCAGCTCGTTCGGCCCCTGCTTGACCGTCTCGGCGGCGCTGGCGTCGGTGACGCCGGAGAACAGATCGTCGCAGAGCGCGAACGACTCGGCGAGCGCCTTGGTGACGTCCGCTTTCGCCTTCAGCTCCTGCTCGAGCTGCTTGCCCTGCATCGGATTCGGCACGCCCTTGATCGCCGCGCACTGCCCGAACTGGCTCTGCGTGATGTGATCGATCACCTGCGCGAAGGTGCGCGCCTCGGGCGTCGAGCCCGGCTTGAAGGTGTAGTCGCTCTCGGGCATCTTCTCGGCCGCGGCCGTGAAGTTCCGCTTGAACGCGGCGTAGCCGCGCTGCAGGCTCGTCGCGAGCCCGATCTTCTGTCCCTGCATCTGCTCGCCGCCGCCGCGCGCGGGCGGCTGCGCGATCGCGATCGAGGCTGCGAGCACCGCCGCAGCCGAAACCAGATATGTCACACGCGTCATCGACACGCTCCTCGAGGGAAACGTATCACGCGGCGCGGCTGCCGTGCGCGCCCTGCGCGATCCGGATTTCGCCGGGCTGCGAGCAGTCGAGCTGCGCCGCCGCTGCCGTGAATTTCGGCGAGAACCAATGCGGGCGTCCGGAGACGGCGAGGAGTTTGCGGCTCTCGGGATCGACGGCAATGCCGACGAGGCGTCCGCGGTCGCGCCCCTCGCGCGTCAGGCGCGTCGATCGGCTCAGCAGCGCGACGTCGGGAACCGCGGGCAGCGGCACGATGTCGGCGTCGGGCCGCAGCTCGATGCCGGACCCGCCGACGGCGACCGCGGCGAGCGGCCGCGTCATCGCCTGCGGACCGAGGCTGCCGTCCGGGCTGAAGATGATGCGGCGGATGTTCATCGTGGCGGGCTCGAGCTCGAACCCCGCCAGGCGTCCGGCGCGGTGGCCATGCTCGCGAACGTGCGACCCAAGCATGAGATCCATGGGTGCCCTCCAATCGGCGTTATTAAAGCAAAGAGCGCGAAGGAAGCAAAGGCCGCGAAGACCGTGCTAACGTCAACGAATGCCGTCGACGCGTCCAGCATTCCAGGAAGCGTGTGCCGCCTGCGCGATTCTCCTGCTGTTTGCCGTCGACGCCGCGGCGCAGACGACGGCGGGAATCGCCGTCGGCATCTCGAATCAGGCGGCGGGCACGAGCAGCCTGCCGTCGCTCGGTCCGGGCTTCGGGGGAACGGCGACCGGGATCATCGCCGACGTCGACCGGCCGTTCCGCCGGCATTTCACGATCGGCGTCGAGGCGAGCACGGCCGGCGCGATCAGCGGCGAGCAGAGCCAGCGGACGACCACCTCAACGAGCGCGTTCACCAGCCGCCACCGCGACAACGTCTTCAGCGGCACCCTCAAGCTGCGGATCCCGATCGTCGGACCTGTCGCCGCCGCAGCGGGAATTGGCGGCGGGCTCGCGTGGCGCCGCACGGCGCGTCAGGGCACAACATCGCCGCTTCTGCCGCCGGTGGCGCGCACCGAATTCTCGGATACCGTGTCGAGCCTCGTGGCCGCATACACGCTCGGCGCGGACGTCACCGTCCGCCTCACCGATCGCCTCGGCGCGATCGCGTACGGCCGCCGGCATCGCCTGCGCGACGACGATGCGACGTCGGCCGGCGTGAAGCGCGGCGTCGGGCCGACGATCTACCGAATCGGCGTCGGCGCCGAGTGGCGCTTCTAACCGCATGACGCGCATCGGGGCGACGCGCCTCGCGCTCTGCGCGGCGGCGCTGTCGTCGTGGACGGCGGCCGCCTGGGCGCAGACGTTCGTCAGCGTCGCCGCCGGCGCGTCGACGCAGGCCGAGGGCGCGAGCGATCAGCCGTATCTCGGGCCGCCGTTCGACGGCACGAGCGGCGCGCTCGTCGCGGCCGTCGATCGCGCCGCGGCGCGCAGCGTCGCGTTCGGCGGCGAAATCTCGCTGGCCTCGGCGATCTCGGGCGAACAATCGCAGCGCGCGCCGGGCGGCAGCAACGTCTTCGTCAGCGAACATCGCGACACGATCCTCAGCGCGACGGTCAAGATCGGATCGCCGCTCGACGCGCCGGCGCATGTTGCGTTCGTGCTCGGCGGCGGCGTGGCACAGCGGCACATGACGCGCAGCGGCGCATTCAACCCGGGGTTCGGCCTCCGCGTCTCGACGCCGTTCAGCGAGACGCTGAACGACTGGGCGCCCGCGATCACCCTGGGCGTCGATCTCGCTGTCTCGCTGGCCCGCCGCGCCGCGCTCTTCGGCGCCGCCCGCGTGCACGCGCTCAAAGACGACGACCGTCTGCCCGACGGCGTGGTGAAGCGAGGCGTCTCGTCGACGATCGTCAGGCTGGGCGGCGGCCTTCAGCTGAACTTCTGATTATCTTCTTCGTGTTCTTCGCGTTTCTTCGTGTCTTCGTGGTTCCGTCCGGCGATCTTCGCGTAGGCTTACGCACATGCCACGACGCGCTGCGCGTGCCCGCGAGCCGAAGGCGACGCGGCCGCACATGCCGGGATACGGTCTGCCGGCCGGCCAAAAGGGTCTGCTGCCGTGGAAGTGGGCGGAGCTGCGGCTGCGGCGGTCGCACAACTACTGGATGATCACGGTGCGGGCGGACGGTTCGCCGCACGCGATGCCGGTGTGGGGCATCTGGGTCGACGGCCGCTTCTTCTTCAGCACCGGCCGAACCTCGCGCAAGGCGCGCAATCTCTTCGCGAACCCCTCGTGCGTCGTCTGCACGGAGCAGTCGGCGGAAGCGGTCATCGTCGAGGGGACGGCCGCGGAGATCGGCGCGGCGGAACTGACGCGCCTGGCGCCGGTCTATCAACGGAAGTACGCCCCGTGGAAGCTCGATCCGGAGATGGGCCCGATCTTCGAGGTGCGGCCGCGCGTGATCTTCGGCATGCGCGAGAAGACGTTCAAGGCGGCGACCCGGTGGATGTTCACGTGACGACGTACAACGCAGAGCACGCGGAGCTCGCAGAGCTCTTTGTACAAAGAAGTGTCTGCGGTCTCTGCGGGTTCTGCGTTGATCGTCGGCCGTGAGCCGGCGCGGTGGCGCGCGGCGGCGTTGACAATCCTGTAATCGCGCGTCTCATCTTGTAACCGCAATCGCGCGTACCGCTACGGATTTGCACGCCAAATGCACCGGCGCGCCGCGGTGCGACTCTTGCCTTGCTCGTTGCGCGGCAATCCCGCAGATCCACACATGAGAAAGACAACGCTCGTCATCCTCCTCGGCGTACTGCTGTCGATTCCGGTCTCGGCCAACCAGGGACGCAAGTCCTTCGTCGAGAGCTGGCAGGGCAAGCGCGTCGGCATCAAGCGGACGCTCTTCACGCTCGTGTACGACGAGCACGGCCGCGTGGGGAAGACGTACCGCAACAAGCGCGAGGGGCTCACGGTCGTCACGCCGTCGAACGGCGTCTTCCTGCGCTTCGACGGGCGCGACTCGGAAGAGGACATCGTCTCCGCCGATCCCGATCAGGTGATCGAGCAGATCAACGTCGCGTATCGGCGGACGAGCTCGCTCGACATGGGGTTCTTCCAGCGGATCGAGCCGACCGTCGTCGCGCGCTACGAGCCGGGCGGCATGCTCGTCGTGAAGCAGGTGCGGATCGATCGCGACCGCGTCCGGCTCACCTTCGCGAAGACGGGCGACGACGAGCCGGCGACCGACGAGATGGCGACGGAGCTGACCATCCAGTGGCCGATCGCGCTGTCGTCCGGCCTCACCGAGCGGCCGCAGATCGAGTCGCTCATCCGGCAGTTCGTCTACACGATCATCGACACGCGGTAAGAGCGGGGATTGGGGATTGGGGATTGGGGATTAGGAAATCCCAGCTCAGAAAGGCCTCACGCGGCCTGGATTAGAATCTCCCGCTGAGCGCGGCGATCGCGCTCGCCGACGCACCGATGACCCTCGCAGAATTCACCGCGACGCTGTCCGATGCGCGCGCGCCGAGCGTGGAGCCGCTCCTGCGCGCGCTGTGGCACGACGCGCGCGGCGACTGGGATCACGCGCATCGACTCGCACAGGACGTCGACGGCACGCGCGCCGCCTGGGTGCACGCGTATCTGCACCGGAAGGAAGGCGACCTCGGCAACGCCGCGTACTGGTACCAGCAGGCCGGCCAGCCGGTCGCGTCAGACTCGCTCGAAGCCGAGTGGCACCGCATCGCGGAGGCGCTGCTCGCGTAACGCGCTCGGGATTCAACTTCACCGCGCGACTACCTCGAATGTCTCGGACGCGAAATCGACACGACGAAACGAAACCTTGACGACTAACGTCCGAGCGTTTCGCGCGATCTTTGCGCTCGCGGGCCCCGATCAGGATGCGTGGATATTTTCTGGTCCGACGGGCACGCCTCCGACAGCCGACGAGTTCGCACGGGAAGCCACATGCGCGAACTGGGCGCCATTCTCGGAGAGGGTTTTCACCGGTAAAAACAGTCGGGCGGGTCCTGGAGGACCCGCCCGTTCAGCGTGACGGTTGTGATCGAACCAATCCCAAATCCCTAATCCCGAATCCCCAACGCCGGCGGCGCACCGGCCGCCGCCGCTACGCGCAGCCGCTGGTCGTCCCGCAGTTCACGCACTTGTAGCACGCGCCGCTGCGGATCATGATGGAGCCGCACGTCGAGCACGGCGGCGCGTCCTCCTGATTCTGAATCGTGCGGTGCGGGTTGGCCGCCGACGCCGAGGCGTGCTGCGGCGCCGGGGCGGGCGTCTCCGCCGTCTTCACCAGGCCGTGGGCGCTCGGGTCGTCGAGCTCGCGCCCGTTGACGCCCGCGTGGAACTGCGCTTCCGCCGACAGGAACTTCGACGCCATCCAGCGGAAGATGTAGTCGACGATCGACTTCGCGAAGCGGATCTCGGGGTTGCGCGTCATCCCGGACGGCTCGAACCGCACGTGGCTGAACTTGTCGACCAGCGCCTGCAGCGGCACGCCGTACTGCAGCGCGTAGGAGATCGCCTGCGCGAACGCGTCGGCGAAGCCCGAGATCGTCGACCCTTCCTTGGCCATCACGAGGAAGATCTCGCCCGGCTGCCCGTCGTCGAAGAGGCCGACGGTGATGTAGCCCTCGTGGCCGGCGATGTCGAACTTGTGCGTGATCGCGCGCCGCTCGTCGGGCAGCTTGCGCCGCACCGGCGTGCGCGCGAGCGCCGCCGCCGCTTCGGCGACCGTCTCGGCCGGCGTCTTGTCGCGCGACGTGTTGAGCGGCTGCGTGCGCTTGCTGCCGTCGCGGTAGATCGAGATCGCCTTCGCGCCGAGCTTCCACGACTGGATGTAGGCCTGCGCGATGTCGTCGACGGTCGCGTCCTTCGGCACGTTCACGGTCTTGCTGATCGCGCCCGAGATGAACGGCTGCGTCGCGCCCATCATCTTGATGTGGCCCATGTAGTGGATCGCGCGCTGCCCCTTCGCCGCCTTGAACGCGCAGTCGAACACCGGCAGGTGCGACTCCTTCAGCCCCGGCGCGCCCTCGATCGTCTCGTTGCGGTCGATGTACTCGACGATCGCGTCGATCTGCGGCGGCGTGTAGCCGAGCCGGCCGAGCGCCATCGGCACCGTCTGGTTGACGATCTTCATCAGGCCGCCGCCGACCAGCTTCTTGTACTTGACGAGCGCGATGTCCGGCTCGACGCCCGTCGTGTCGCAGTCCATCATGAAGCCGATCGTGCCGGTCGGCGCGAGCACCGTAGCCTGCGCGTTGCGGTAGCCGTGCGCTTCGCCGAGCTCCACCGCGTCGTCCCACGAGTCGCGCGCGGCGGTGTAGAGATCCGGCGGCACGTTGCGCGCGTTGACGTCGCGGAGCGCGTCGCGGTGCTTCCGCATGACGCGCAGGAACGGCTCGCTGTTCTTCTCGTAGCCGGCGAACGGGCCGCCGTGATCGCGCGCGATGCGCGAGGACTGCGCGTAGGCTTCGCCGGTCATCAGCGCCGTCAGCGCGGCGGCGTAGTCGCGGCCGGCGTCGCTGTCGTACGGCAGCCCGCGCGCCATCAGCAGCGCGCCCAGGTTCGCGTAGCCGAGGCCGAGCGGCCGGTACGCGTGGCTGTTGGCCCCGATCGCCGGCGTGGGATAGCTCGCGTTGTCGACGATGATCTCCTGCGCCGTGATGAGCGTGCGGATCGCCGCCTTGTAGGCGACGACGTCGAACTCGCCGTCGTCGCGGACGAACTTCATCAGGTTGATCGACGCCAGGTTGCACGCCGAGTCGTTGAGGAACATGTACTCCGAGCACGGGTTGCTCGCGTAGATGCGGTCCGTATTCGGGCACGTGTGCCACTCGTTGATCGTCGTGTCGAACTGCATCCCCGGATCGCCGCAGACGTGCGTGCCTTCCGCGATCGCGTGCATGAGATCGCGCGCGCGGTAGACGTCCATCACCCGGTTCCGGTCGGTGACGGCGCGCGTCTCCCACACGGCGTCGTCGAGGACGGCGCGCATGAAGTCGTCGGTGACGCGGACGCTGTTGTTCGAGTTCTGGAAGAAGACCGACGAGTACGCCGGGCCGGTGAACGAGCCGTCGTAGCCGGCGTCGATGAGCGCCCACGCCTTCTTCTCTTCCTCCACCTTGCAGTTGATGAACTCCACGACGTCGGGATGGTCGGCGTCGAGGATCACCATCTTCGCCGCGCGCCGCGTCTTGCCGCCCGACTTGATCACGCCGGCGAACGCGTCGTAGCCCTTCATGAAGCTGACCGGGCCGGACGCCGTGCCCCCGCCCGCGAGCAGCTCGCGCGACGAGCGAATCGGCGAGAGATTGGTCCCCGTGCCCGATCCGTACTTGAAGAGCATCCCCTCGGTGCGCGCGAGCCCGAGGATCGATTCCATCGTGTCCTGCACCGAGTTGATGAAGCACGCCGAGCACTGCGGCGCCTTCTCGAACCCGCAGTTGAACCAGACCGGGCTGTTGAACGCCGCCTTCTGGTAGACGAGGATGTGCTTGAGATCGTCGCTGAACGCCTGCAGATCGTCGTCGCTCGCGAAGTACTTCTGCGCGCGCGCCCACTCGGTGATCGTCGCCACCACGCGCCCGACGAGCTGCTTCACGCTGCGCTCGCGCTCCGGCGTGCCGATCTGCCCGCGGAAATACTTCGACACGACGATGTTGGTCGCCTGCTGCGACCAGGACTTCGGGATCTCGACGTCGCGCTGCTCGAAGACCATCTCGCCGCGCTCGTTGCCGATCGCCGCCGCGCGAACCTCCCACTCGATCTCGTCGAACGGATCGACGCCCGCCTCGGTGAAAAAGCGCGGAAAGGTGAGCCCCTCGAACGCGGCGGCGCGCGGCTTCGCGCGCGCGCGCTCGGGCTCGACCAACGGCGGCGCGCCCGACGAGCCGCTCGGCTCAGCCGACTGCTGTCCGGCTCCTGCAGCGTGAATGGCAGCGTGGTTTTTCATCCCCGTCCTCTCCCGATGCGCGACGCACTCTGCCCCAAGTGCGACCGGCAGTGCTTGATTGGATTGTTCGCGGCGGCTACGAGACTCTGGGAAGAGGTTCTCGGGTTGCGCCCATCCGCTTACGGCGCAGCAGAATATGCGCTGCGTCCTCCCGTTTGTCAAGCGTGTAAACACTACATATTGTGGACCGCATTTAGGTCACGCGCAAGATGTTGCGCTGTTGAGCTTGGGAAGAGAACTGTAGAGTCCGCAGGGCGGCGCGGCCCCGCGGTCGCGCCGTTGAACCCCGCGAGTCGGCGCGCGCTCGTGATCGGCACCGGCGCGGCCGTCGGGCGCCGCCTCGACGAAGGCGAGCACGCCGTGATCCTGCGGCGTGCGGCCGGTCGCGATCGTCGTCCAAATGACCGGCGAGAGCAGCGGCTCGCGCGACGCAGCCGACAGCCGCAGTCAACCGCGGGTCCGGCTCAGCCTACTCTGAGCGTGCCGATTCGCCGAAGATCGGACGGCGTACAGGCGAGGTGGGAGGCCTTAGTTGCGGCCTCCCGGTGCACAGGCAGATGTTGGGGCAGGGCGTGTGTCCTTCCGCAGAGCGCGGAAAGAACGAAGCTGCCCTCCAAAAGAGCAAGCGAAGTGCCACGAACCGGTCGCGCGAATTTCTTCGGTTTTCGGTGATTGCTGCGGCCGGGGTGGCGTGCAACTGTCGAGATTCGCAGTGAAGCGGTGCGAACTGTGTAGCGAGTTACCTGCCTGCGAGCTGAGCCGCAAGTGCCGCCGCTTTGTCGGCGACGCTCTTCGCGAACACGAGGTTCTTCTCGTGCAGCGCGCGATCGGCCTGCTGCACGAATCGTTTCGCGGTGTCGTACTGCGTGCGGGCGTCGTTGTTGAGCGCGCGGTAGTCCACACGGCTGAGGTCGTTGTTGGCGCGCGTGAGCGACGCTCGAATCCCGCGCTCCACTTCGCCCTCCGCCGTCGGCGGAGTCGTCTGGAGCGTAGAGGGCGGCGGCGCGGGCGGCTTCGGCTCCTCGACGGGCTTCGGTGCAGGCTCGGTCGGCGGCGGCGGTTCCGGCTTCGGCGCCTCGGCCGGACGCGGCGGCTCGGCGCGCGGCTGCGTGGTGGTCGGGCGCGGACGCGCCGGCGCGTTGCGTGCCGGTTCCGGGACGAGCGTCGCGGGCGGCGGCGGCTCGCTGTCGGACACCTCGACGTCGCGCGGCGGCGCGGGCGGCACCTCGAGCGGCGCGTCGGGCGTCACCTTCGCCTGCGTGCGCGCGCACGCCGGCGACGCCACCAGCGCGACGAGCGCGATGCGCGCCCAGCGCCCGACGACCACCGGCAAGAGCGAGCGCCGTTTCATGGCGAAGATGCTGTGCATTCTACTGCTCATGCCTGCGGCAGCAGAATCCGGAACGTCGTGCCCGAGCCCGGCGTCGACTGAACCTCGATGTCGCCGTCGTGCATCTGCACCGTACGATAGACCATCGAGAGGCCGACGCCGCTCCCCCGTTCCTTCGTCGTGAAATACAGCTCGAAGATCCGGTGCAGGTGCTCCGGCTTGATGCCGACGCCGGTATCGCTGACGCTCACGAGCACGCGGTGGCCGCGCGTCTCTTCGCACCCGATCCGCAGCGTGCCGCCGTGCGGCATCGCCTGCACCGCGTTCAGCGCCAGGTTCAGAAACGCTTGCCGCAGCATCGCCGGATCGCCGTTGACGTCGGGCACGCCGTCGCAGTCGACGTGCAGCTCGACGCCGGCGCGGTCCGCCTCGGGCCGCAGGATCGGCACGATCTCGTCGAGCAGCGTGCCGAGCGCGATCGGCTGCAGCTTGAGATCCTCGGGGCGCGTGAACTTCAGGAATCCCTGCACGACCTGGTCGAGCCGGCGGATCTCGTTCGCGATGATGTCGACGTGCTGCAGCGCCGCCTCGCGGTCGGCCGAGGGCGGCGCGGGCGCCGCCACGGCGCCGCCGCCGGCCACGGCGCGCGCCGGCGCGAAGCGCGCCGCGAACTGCTGCCGCAGCAGCTCGAGATGGATCATCATCGCGTTCAGCGGGTTCTTCACCTCGTGCGCCACGCCGGCCGACAGCCGCCCGAGCGCCGCGAGCTTCCGCGAGTAGCGGATCGTGGACTGCACCTCGCTCAGGTACTCGAGGTTGCGCGCGATCAGCATGACGCCGACGAACTCGCCCTTGGGATCGACGATCGCGTGCGTCATGACGAGCCGCTCGCCGCTCTCGCCGAAGGCGGCGGACACCGGCCCGCGCGACTGCCGGTTCACCAGCGTCTGCTCGGCGAGACGACGGAGCGGGTGATCGCCGGCGAAGAGCGTGTCGAGGCGCGCGCCGGGCTCGGCGGCCGGCGTGAGCGCGCGCATCGACGGGTTCGCGAACAGCAGCTCGCCGCGCGCGTTGACGATCGCGACCGCGTCCTCGAGCTGCTGCACGGCCGACTCGAGGTTGGCGACCTGCCCCGCCATCTGCGACCGGTCCGCCGACAGCTGCTCGCTCACCTCGTTGAAGAAGGTGCCGAGCTCGCCGAACTCGTCGCCCTCGCCGAGGTTCAGCCGCACGCCGAACTCGCCGCGCCCGAGGCGCGTCAGTCCGCCGCGAATCACGTGGATCGGCCGCAGCAGGAGCTGCGCCAGCAGCATCGCGACCAGCACCGACACGGCGAGCGCCGCGAGCGCCGACGCGAACACCGGCTGCAGCGAGCCGTTCAGATCGTCGCGGATGAGCAGCGTCGACACGCCGATGCGGATCGACCCGACCTCGCGATCGCCGCGCAGCAGCGGCTGCCGGAACTCGAGGTTCTGCCCCTTGCTCGCGTAGATCGCCCGCAGCTGCGTGACCGACGACTGCTCCATCACCACGGCGAGATCGCCGCCGGCCGGCAGCGGCTGCCCCTCGAGCGAGCGGTCGGCGTGGACCACCGCGATGCCGCTCGTGTCGGCGATCGCCGCGTAGGTGACGTTCTTCGAGTAGAGGCTCGACTCGAGGATCGAGCGCAGGCCCGGATCGGTGCGGAGCGCCGCGTACGGATCGGCATCCTCGCCCACGCCCACCGCGAACGCGCGGTGGAAGACGGCGTTCGCGATCAGCTCGGCGCGCGATCGGCTCTCGTCCAGGCTCACGCGCGCGATGCGCGACAGGTGCAGGCCGCTCAGGATCACGACGACCGCTCCGACGAGCGACGTGACGCCGAGAACCTGCTTGCCTTTGATGCCTAGGCGCATATGTGTTGCGCGTCGGGGCTAGGGGCCGGGGGCTAGCCGATTCGCGAGACAGCTAGCCCCTGGGCCCAAGACCCCAGCCGCTACTCGGTCTTCTTCGGGCGAAGCCGCAATTTATTCAGTTTGTTGTGGAGCGTCTTCAGGCTGATGCCGAGGATCTCCGCCGCGCGCGTCTTGTTGTCGCGCGTGTGCGCGAGCGTCATCATGATCAGGCGACGCTCGGCCTCCTCCACCGTCGTCCCCGGCGAAAGCGCGAGCTGCGGCTGATGCTCGGGCGGCGGCTCCTCGGCGAGCACCGGCGGCAGGTGCTTCGCCTCGATGAACGGTCCGGGCGCGAGAATCGTCGCGCGCTCGATCACGTTGCGCAGCTCGCGGACGTTCCCCGGCCACGCGTAGTGCTCCAGCATCCGCATCGCCTGCTGATCCACGCCGGCGATGTTCTTCTGGTTGCGCGCGTTGAACTCGTTGATGAACGCCTGCACGAGCAGCGGCAGATCGTCGCGGCGCTCGCGCAAGGTCGGCAGCCGGAACGCGAACACGTTCAGCCGGTAGAACAGATCCTCGCGCAGCTTCCCCGCCTTCACCGCTTCGACCGGATCGATGTTCGTCGCGGCGATCACGCGCACGTCCACCGACTGCTCGACGCGGCCGCCGAGGCGACGGAACTTCCGCTCCTGCAGCACGCGCAGCAGCTTCACCTGCGTGGCCGGCGTCATCTCGCCGATCTCGTCGAGGAACAGCGTGCCGCGATCGGCGAGCTCGAAGCAGCCCTGCCGGCGATCCGCGGCGCCGGTGAACGCGCCTTTCTCGTGGCCGAAGATCTCGCTCTCGAGCAGCGTCTCGGGAATCGCCGCGCAGTTGATCGCGATGAACGGGAACGTCGCGCGCGGGCTCAGCTGATGGATCGTCTGCGCGACCAGCTCCTTGCCGGTCCCCGACTCGCCCGTGATGAGCACCGACGCGCTCGTCGGCGACGCCTGCTCGATGACCGAGTAGATCTTCCGCATCTCGGCGCTGTTGCCGATGAGCGATCCGAATGTGCCGTGCTCGCGCAGCTGCCGGCGGAGCGCCTTCACCTCGCGGAGCGTCTCGAGCCGCTCGAGGATTTTGTCGAGCAGGATTTTCAGCCGCTGAATGTCGACCGGCTTGGTGAGGTAGTCGTACGCGCCTTCCTTCATCGCCTCGACGGCGGTCTCGACCGTTCCCTGCGCCGTGAGCAGCAGCGTGGTGACGTCGGCGCCCTGCTGCGGCAGCGCGCGCAGCAGCGCGAGCCCGTCCATGCGCGGCATCACCAGGTCGGTGATGACGATGGCCGGGCGGAAGGTCGTCACTTTCTCGAGCGCCTCCTCGCCGTCGCTCGCCGATTCGGCGATGAAGCCCCAACTCTTGACGAGCTGTTCGAGCCCGACGCGCGCCGCCGGATCGTCCTCGACGATGAGGACGCGCTCGGAGACGACGCCTTTTGCCTCGCCTTCGACGATTGCGTCGCCGGCGGTGGTCGCGTGTGTCATTTTTACATTGTGGGCTGGCCGCGCGGCCGGATGCAAGCGGAGCTTTCGGCTGAGGTTGGCGCTCACCTCAACTGCTGGCGGAGGATTTGCACCGGCTGCATTCGACGGAGGGTGCTGCATGCGTGTGCTCACGGTTGTCGTGCTCGCGATATCGATTCTCGATGTGGGATGCAGTCGCGCGGAGAACGCGTCTGCGAACAACCTGGCGACGCCGGCGGCGGACGCCGCGCGGACGGCGCCGAGCGCGGAGCGCGCGGAACCGGCTGCCGCGCGTGAAGGCGAACGCGCCGCGGTGGCGACCGCAGGGAAAGACAGCGGATCGGTTCGCGAGGTGACGCTTCCCGCCGGGACGCTGCTGCCGATCGTGCTCGATACGGCCGTCGCTTCCGATACGAGCCGCGCCGAGCAGGCGGTCGCCGCGCATCTCTCGCGGCCGGTCTCCTTCCACGGTCAGACGGTGCTCCCCGCGGGCTCGCGCGTGAGCGGCGTCGTCACCGACGCGACGCAGTCGGGCCGCGTCAAGGGGCGCGCGCACGTCGCGCTGCGGTTCGATTCGCTGACGCCGAGCGGCAGCAGCGAACGCTACGACATCAAGACGGCGGCGATCGGCCGCACGGCGGAATCGACGAAGAAGAAGGACGCGGTCGAGATCGGCGCGCCCGCGGCCGGCGGCGCGATCATCGGCGCGATCGTCGGCGGCAAGAAAGGCGCGGCCGTCGGCGGCGCGATCGGCGGCGGCGCGGGCACGGGCGTGGTGCTGTCGACGCGCGGCAAGGAAGTGTCGTTGCCGAAGGGCAGCGCGCTGTCGTTGAAGCTCGCCGCGCCGGTGACGCTCCGCGTGCGTGGCTGACAGACGCCAGGGACTAGGGACTGGGGACTACGGGGACTAGGGGACTAACCTAAGCGAATTCGTTACGCTTACGCTCAGTGTCCGAGGTCCCAGTCCCCCAGTCCCCCAGTCCCCAAGTCCCGTCGCGCGACCACGTCCTGATCCACCGCGTGGTTGCGGTCCTCGAAGTTCTCCTCTGCTCCGACTTCGTCACGCAGATCGCGATCGGCGGCACGCTCACGGCGCTCGGCGTCCGCTCGCACATCGGCGCCCGCCTCAACGTCGCCTATGTCGTCGCGCTCTCGCTGGGCGATGCGCTGCTGCTCGTGCTGCTGATCGTCGTGCTGCTCGTCGTGCACGGCGAGCGGCCGCGCGAGGTCCTGTTCGGCCGGCGCCGCGTCGCGCCGGAGGTGGTCCTCGGCCTGCCGCTCGCGTTCATGGCGCTGCTGCTCGCGGGCGCGGTGATCCTCACGATCCGCAGCGTGGCGCCGACGCTCCACACCGTGCCGGAGAATCCGCTGCAGGATCTGCTGCGCTCGCCGCGCGACGCGTGGCTGTTCGCGCTCGTCGTCCTGGTGGCGGGCGGCGTGCGCGAGGAGATCCAGCGCGCGTTCCTGCTGCACCGGTTCGAGGTCTGGCTCGGCGGGCCGGTCGTCGGCCTGGCGGTGACGAGCGTCGGCTTCGGCGCCGGCCATCTGCTGCAGGGCGTCGACGCGTCGATCACCACGGGACTCCTCGGCGCGTTCTGGGGGTACGTCTACCTGCGGCGGCGGTCAGCGGCCGCGCCGATCGTCAGCCACTCGGGGTTCGATCTCGTGCAGGTCCTGCCGTTTCTGGTGGGGCGCGGTTAGCCGTCGGGGACATCACCGACTGTCACGCTGCATTCGCGATCACGGGAAGCAACCGCAGAGCACGCGGAGCACACAGAGCTTCTTTTTTTGATTACTCTGCGATCTCTGCGATCTCCGCGGTTGCTTTCCCGTCTCACTCACGCATTCCAAATTCCAAATCCCTAATTCTTAATTGCTCCGCCGCCGCTCAGATACAGATCGATCACGTCGCCGCGGCGGCGGAGGCCGGCGAGCCATTCTTCCTGCGCGGCGGCGCGCCGATCGCCGGCGGCGGCGAAGCGCTGATCGAGGTACGCGCGGATGCGCAGGTCCTGGCGCAGCGTCTCGCGCAGGTGCTTCTCGTCGATGCCCGATCGGACGAGCGCCGCGGCGAACGCCTCGTCGGACTCGAACCGCGCGCGCACGCGGCGCACCTCCGCATCGACGGCGTCGGCGGTCGGCTCCGGCGGCGCGTAGCGCTCCACTTCGGTGAGCACGAGCTCGCGATCGATCAGCTTCGTGAGTAGATCGCGCGTCGGGTCGGCGCCGGTGGGCGGCGCGACGAGCCGCAGATCCCGCGCGGCGGTGACGTCGGTCAGCGTAATCAGCTGGCCGCCGACGACCGCGAGGACGCGATCGATGATCTCGGCGCGCGCGATCTCGGGTGCGGCGAGCAGGAAAGCAACCGCAGAGAACGCGGAGACCGCAGAGATCAAAACGCCTGACCGAACGACACGAACCACGCGGTGAGCCCCTCCCCGGGCTGGCGGTTGACCTTGAAGCCGATGTCGAGGCGGATCGGGCCGAACGGCGACTTGTAGCGCACGCCGCCGCCGACGGCGCTGCGCAGCTCGCCGAGATCGATGTCGGTGACGTGCGCGAACACGTTGCCGGTGTCGAAGAAGCCGACGACGCCGAGGCCGCCCGAGACCGGCGCGCGCAGCTCCGCGTTCAGGATCACGAGGCCGTTGCCGCCGATCGGGAGCAGGTCCTCGGTGAGCGTGTCGCTCGTCTGCGCGGGGATGTGCCGCGTGCCGACGCGATCGAGGGCGAAGCCGCGAATCGTCGTGTCGCCGCCGGCGTAGAAGCGCTCGCTCTGCGGCAGATCGCTGAACACCGCGCCGGGGATGATGTCGCCGTTCGCGTCGAGCGCTTCGTGCCGGAACCCGCTCGCGAGGCCGAGGCGCGCGTTCGCGGCGAACACGATCCGGTTGGTATGCGGGACGAGCCGGAACGCCTGCGCCGTGAAGAACGATTTGACGAACCCCACCTGCGAGCCGATCGCGCGCGCGGCGAGCTGCGCGTTCGCGCTCAGGTAGTCGCCGCCCGCCGGATCGACGGGATCGCTGCGCGTGTCGCGAATCACCGCCGACGAGAACGACGACAGCCGCACCTGCGGGAAGATGCGGTCGATGAGCGGCAGCAGCGGATCGTCCGGGTTCAGCCGCTCGTCGAACACCTCGGTCCGCTGGATCTGGTAGCTGGTCTGCGCGCTGATCGCGCTCGTGATCCTGCGCGCGATCTCCGCGCTCAGGCTGCGCCGCGCGAAGTTGAAGCTCGATCGCGTCTGCTGCTCGAAGGTCGTGTTCACGAACGCATCCGCACCGGTGTCGAACACGCGCGGCTCGCGATAGGTGCCGATGACCCGGTACTCGGTGAAGGTCGGCAGCGCGTCGTGCGGCGGATGAACGGCAATGCCGGAGAAGAAATTGAGCGATCGATTCTTCCCGAAGACGTTGCGGCGGCCGATCTCGAAGAACGCGCGCGGCGCGACCTCGAACACTTCACTCGCGGGCGTCCCGTTGGCGCTGTCGACGACGCGCAGGCGCCCTTCGAGGCCGCCGCCATAGCCGACCGTCGTCGGCAGCGCTTCCTCGATCGTGACGAGCAGGTCGCGCAGGTTCTCGCCGCCGTGCCGCAGCTCCGTGATGCGCGCGCGGCGGAAGAGCCCGAGCGCCGTCAGCCGCCGCTGGCTCTCGTTGATCGCGGAGAGGCTGAACGGATCGCCCCGCTTCACCTGCAGCTCGCGGCTGATCGTCGACGTGCTGGTGCGCACGTTGCCCACGATCAGCACGTGATCCACGAACACCTGCGGCCCCTCGCGAATCGCGTAGTCGATCGTGGCGTGCGTGCTGTCCGCGTTGAAGAGCGGCTGCGGCTCGACGGTCGCGCTCTCGTAGCCGAGATCCTGATACGCGAGCTGGATCGCGTCGCGATCGACCGCCACGAAGCCGGGCACGTACGGGCCGCCGGCCTGCAGCCGCACCTTCGCGCGCAGCGCGGCGTCGGTGAGCGCCTGATTCCCGCTGAACGTCACCGCGTCCACGGTCGTCTGCGGCCCCTCGGCGATCACGGCGCGGACCGCCACCGGAACCTGCGCGGGCGGCGGCGTGGCGGTGACGGTCTCGACGGCCGTGCGCACCGCTGCCGCCGCGAAGCCGCGCCGATGGTACAGGTCCTCGATCATCTGCCGGTCGGCGTCGAGCCGTGCCTCCGAGAACGGCTGGCCGTCGCGCACCCGCAGCGCCGGCTCGAAGTCGGCCAGCGGCACGCGCGCGTTGCCGGAGATCTCGAACGTCGACACGCGGTACTGCTGGCCGCGCGTCACGGTGAACGTGATGACGAGCTCGTTGTCCTTCGTCTCGCGCGTGTGCGGCGCCGATGCGTCGCGGTAGCCCTGCGCGCGCAGATAGTCCTCGATGCGGTTGCTCGAGTCCTCGAGCAGATCTTCGTCCACCGATCCCTCGCGCTCCACCGGGACGAGCTCCGCGCGCCGGTCGGCGGGCAGCGGATCGCCCGCGAAGACGACGCGCACGTGCGGCCCCGGCGCGACGTTCAACGTCAGGTCCGCCGTCGTCCCGTCGCCGGAGAGGCGCGAGGCTGCGGAGATGCGCGCCTCGTAGTAGCCGCTCCTGCGCCGTTCCTCGACATAGCGCTCGATGCGCGCGTTGAGGGCGTCGCGCTCGTAGGGCGTCCCGCGCGTGAGCCCGAGCCGATCGAGGAGCACGGCCCGGCTCACCGACGGGATGCCGACGATCTCGACCTCGCCGATGGCCGTGCGCGTCCCCGGCTCGATCGCGAACACGAGCGTGGCGCGCTCGGGCGTGTGCTCGAGCTCGGCGCGCGGCGTGATGCGCGCCGCGAGATATCCGCGCTCGCGCAGCGCGTCGGCGAGGATGCGCGTCATGTCGGCGACGCGCCCGAGCGGCGGCGAGACGCCGTAGCGATCGACGATCCCGCGCCGCAGCGCGCCGGCGTTGACGCCCGGCGCGCCCGAGAGCCCCTCGAACCGGATGCGCGCCACCGGATGGATCGGCACCAGCTCGTAGGTCAACGCGACGCGGCCGTTTTCGAGCGACGCGTCCACGGTGACGCCCTCGTACTGCCCGAGGCTGAAGAGGTGCGCGACGCTCTCGCGCACCTGAAGCATCGAGAGCGGCGTCCCCGGCGCCGTCTCGACGAGCGACGTCAGCACGGGGTCGGTCTGCTCGCGGCCTTCGGCCACGAGGCGCACCGATCCAATCGTCTTCCCGAGGTAGTCACCCACGGCGGCCTGTGACGTCGGCGCCGCCGCGACGAGACCGCAAAGAACGCAGAGCGCGCGAAGGACGCGAGGCCGCATCAGAACACGTGCCGCACCCGGAACTCGAGCGCGTAGGTCTGCGCGTCCTCGTTGCGCGACAGGATCCACGACAGCCGATCGCTCTCCTCGATCTCGAGCAGCACGATCTGGTCGTTGATCGTCGTCCCGAGGCTGCGCGAGAACGTCAGGTAGACGCGATCGGAGATCCGTTTGCCGATCGTGAGGCGCGCGGTCGGGTTCAGCCGCGACGACCCCTGCAGGTTCGTCGGATCCACGAGCGACGGCGTCAGCTGGAACGTGTCGACGCCGAAGGTCTGCTCGACGACCTTCCCCACCTCCGACGAGATCGGCCCGGCGAGCGCCTGCGTCGCGCGCGCCGTCAGGATGTCGGTCTGCGTCTGGTTCGGGCTCTGCAGCGCGCGCAGCTCCGGCGCGACGTCCTGCGGGCCGCCGCGGCGCGTTTCGCTGAAGAGCAGCGCGAGCACGTCGGCCGTCGGCAGCGGCGGATCGGCGTTGAGCGTCGGCCGCAGCTGATCGGTCGTCCCGGCGAACGCGACCGTCACGTGGTAGGTCTGGTTCGGCACGCGGACGTTGGTCTCCGCCTCGATGTCGAAGAACGGCTCGATGCGCGACGGGTTGGTGAAGTCCATCGTGCCGCGCGTGATCCGGTAGCGGCGCCCCTCGAACGTCACCTCGCCGCGATCGATGTCGGCGTGTCCCGTGATCGACGGCCGATCGTAGGTGCCGCGCAGCGTGAGGTCGGCGCTCGCGACCAGCCGCGCGAGGTTCGTCTCGACGCGCAGCGTCGAGGGGACGAGCAGCTGGATGTCGAACTTCAGCGGAAACGCGTTCGCCGGCTCCGCCGCCGGCGGTCCGGGCGCGGCGGCCGGCCCTGAACGGCGCGACGCGAGATCGAAGATGCTGCCGGGCGTGTCGACGCGGCGGCTCCAGACGGCGCTGCGCACGGTGACCGTGCCCCCGAGCGTCGGCGCGCGGTAGTTGCCCCGCAGCGCGAGATCCGCGTCGACCACCGACCGCACGCCTTCCGGAACGCGCAGCCGCATCTCCTCGCCGCGCACCGTGATGTCCACGTCGCCCGGCAGGTAGCCGTCGAGCCCGATGTGTCCGCCGAACTGCACGCGCCCGCCGCCCATCGTCGCCGCGACGTCGTCGAGGCGGATGCCGCCCGAGTCGAAGCGAATCGTGCCGTTGATCGCGTCGAGCGCGTTCGGGATCGAGAAATGGCGGATGCGGCCGCCGGTGATCGTCGCGCTGCCGGAGAACCGCGGCTGCCCGAGCGGGCCGTCGATCGACGCCGTCAGCTCCGCGCGGCCGGCGCCGCGGACGTCGCGGAAGAATCCCTGCAGGATGCCGAGATTCGCGTCGCCGGACGCCTTGAGCGCGATCCGATCGTTCGCCAGATCGATCGCGCCGCCGACGCGCAGCCGCGTGTCTTCGCCGACCAGCTGCAGCTCGTCGATCTTCACCTGCTCCCTGTCGAGCGACATGCGGATCGGCGCCGCGTTGCGCACCACGTAGTCGAGCAGCCGCATGTCGAGCGTGTCCACCGTGCCCTCGACCACGAGATGATTCGGATCCGCGAGCTCCCCGACCACGCGAATCGCGCCGGTGACGACGGCCGTCGTGAACGGCGACAGCTTCGGCACGAAGAGCCGCACGTAGGGATCGAGCGACGTATCGTGGAAGCGGAACGTCAGCTCCGCGTCCGCCTTCTCGGTCAGCGCGATGTGGCCGGTTCCGGTGAGCGCCAGGCGCGGCGATGCGGCGTCGATCTGTCCACTCAGCTCCGAGCCGCGCAGCGCCATCGTGCCGTTCACCTGCCCGACGCCTTCCTCGCCGACGAAGAGATCGTTGACGCGGAAGCGGAAGTCGTTGCGGGGCGCGTCGAAGGTGCCGCTGCCCGTCGCCGTCACCTCCGCGACGCCCGAGAGCGGCGCGCGCGGATACTGCATGAACGCCAGCTGCTCGACCGGAATGCGCCGGCCGTCGGCGTTGAACGAGTAGGTGGAATCCCAGCCGACGAACGCCGCGCCGTTCAGCGTGCCGGCGCCCTTCGCCATCGCGAGGTTGTCGAGGCGCACGCCGCGGCCGTCGAAGCGGAGCGACGAGGTCGCCTGCTGAAACGGCTCGCCGTACGCGACGCCGTCGTCGATCGTCATCGTGCCGAAGCCGACGGGCCGCTCGTAGCCGCCCGTGAGGTGGAACTCGCCCGACAGCTTGCCCGACACCGGGTACGAGTCGATGCCGAACGCGTGCCGCAGGCTGTCGAGATCGCGGTGCGCGACGCGCAGCCGCGCGTTGATCTCCTCGCCGCCGTCCTCGCGCGGGTATCCGAGGGAGAACAGGCCGTCGGCGCGAATCTCGGAGTCGCCGAGCGCGACGACGCCGTCGGTGACGTTCACGTACTTGTTCTCGACGACGATGCGCGCGCGGCCGCTGCCCCACAGCGTGTCGAACGCGCGCAGATCTTCGCCGGTGAAGACGCCTTCGACGCGCGGCCGCCGGAACGCGCCGGTCATCACGCCGTCGAACTCGCCGCGTCCGGCGAACGGCACGGCGCCGGTCGGCGATCCGAAGTCGCTGATGATCCCGGCGAGCAGTTGATCGCTCTCCTGCCAGTCGGCGCTCGTCACGTGGAACGGCAGCCGCGACGCGTCGCCGTACGCGGTCGTGCCGCTGAACGCGACGAACGTCCTCTCCGTCGCGAAGCGCCCCTGCGCGATCGTCACCTCGTCCGGGCCGTACTCGTAGGCGAGCTCACCCGAGATCGGCAGATGCTCGGGCAGCGGGAGCGGCGCGAAGGGGCCCCATTCGCGCCGCGAGAGATCCTCATCGGCGGCCCGCGCCGCCGTCATCGTCGTCACGCCCGCGGGCGGCGCGACGGTGATCTCGCCGCCGCCGCGGTGCTGATCGAACCGACCCGACGGCCATTCGAGGTGATTGCGGAGGTTCGCCGATCCCGCGAAGCGCTGTCCCGCGAGGCCCTCGAAGTCCGTGAAGCGCGAGAGGTCGACGCCGGCGAGCGTCGCGTCGAAGCGGTGTGTCGGCTTCACCGACTGGCCGAACGGCTTGATCGAGTACGCGAACTCGGCGCTGCCGCCGTAGAACTCCGAGCCGGCGTTCCACACGTCGAAGCCGTCCTGCGTCCACCGGAGCGATCCGTACAGCGAGGGAAAGCGATAGTCGTTCAGGCCGGCGAGGCGGCTCGAGAAGGTGCCCGCGAGATCGCGCGTTGTCACGTCGGCCGCCTTGGCCAGACGGAACGTGCCGTCGAAATCGCCGTCGCCCGACACGGTCCACGACGCGTCCTTGAAGAACAGCTCGCGCATGCGCGGAAAGTTCACGCGCGAGCGCATGCGGTAGCCCTGATTCGGCCAGTGCGCCATGTCGACGTCGCCGGTGACGACCGTCTTCGCGCCGTCCGAGTCGAGGTCGATGCGATCGAGATGAATGCGCGGGCCGTCGATGACGAACTGCGCCTTCATGTTCGCCCACATCGGGACGAAGTCCTGGATCGTCACGGTGCCGCCGGTGAACGACGCGGTGCCGTGATAGTTCGGCAGGTTCGTGATGTTGACGTCGAGGTTGGGGCAGACGACGCCCCACGGCGTCTCGTGATCCTCGTAGGTGAACTGGCCGCGGTACGCGCGCAGCCACCGCAGCGTCGTCGTCACGCGCTTGGGGCCCGGCGGCTTGCCGTCGTCGTGATTGAAGCGCGGGAAGTTGTGGCCGCCGTCCCATTTCTCGACCAGCATCTGCCAGTCGGTCATCTCCACCGAGCCGATCGTGATGTCGGGCTTGCGCGAGAAGGCCGGGAACCAGTCGAGCGCGACGGCGATCTGCTTCGCGGTGAAGAACGGCCGATCGCCCGGGTGGACGCCGTCGATCCGGAGATCCTCGACGAGGACCGTGCCGGTGAGGAGGCGGATCTTCAGCGAGCCGATGTGCAGCGGCCGCTCGATGTAGTCCGAGCCGGCCTTCTCGGCGCGCGCGCGCACGAGCGGACCGAGATCGATCGTCACCGACGCGACGATCGCCGCGGCGACGAGCGCCACGACCAGCGTGAGCGCGAAGCTGATGTAGCGGAGCGCCGCGACGTTCCGAATGCGCTGGAAGACCTTCACTGAATGACGACGAGCAGGGCGCCCGCTTCGACCGACATCCCCTCGCGGACGTGGACCTCGGCGACGGCGCCGTCGCGGCCGGCGCGCAGCTCGTTCTCCATCTTCATCGCTTCGACGACGACCAGCGGCTGCCGCGCGCGCACCGAATCGCCCGCGTTCACGAGCACGCGCACGACTTTGCCCGGCATCGGCGCCGCCACGCGCTGTGGACCCACTCCCGCCGCGCCATCGTCCCGGCGGCCCCAGCGCCGCCGGCCGTTCACCGTCGCCGGAATCGGGATGCCGCCGACGGTAATCGTGAGGTCGGCCCCCTGCGCCCCGGGCGCGATGGTGACGTCGGCGGGCCACACGCCGTCCACAATCAGCGACAGCGTGTGCGCGCCGATGCGCGCGACATCGACTTCTTTCGTCGTACCGTCGACCGTGACTGCAAAACGGTCGCCCGCCCGCGTCAGCGCGACCTGCCGGCGCTTTCCGCCGATTTCGACCTCGTACTGCATCACAGGCCGCGCAGTCCTTCGACGCGGGCCTGCGCGCGCCAGCCGCCGGACGATCCGTTGCCGCCGTTGTGCGCCGACGCCGCCCCGCCGCCGGCTGAGGACGCCGACAGCGCCGTCTCGATCGCGGCGGCCACGGCCGCCATCTCCTCGAGCTCGGGCGTGGGCTCGGCGAACGGCCGGCCGTTGCGCGATCGCAGCAGCTCGTCGAGATACGTCGTGTGAAACGCGCCCGCCGCGAACGCCGGCTGCGCGAGCAGCCACTCAAAGAACGGCACCGTCGTCTTGATGCCGGCGACGACGTACTCGCGGAGCGCGCGGCGCATGCGCGCAATCGCGAGCGGGCGATCCTCGGCCCACGCGACGAGCTTCGAGATCATCGGGTCGTAGAAGATCGGCACGTCGAGGCCGGCGGTGGCGCCGCTGTCGTCGCGGATCCCCGGCCCCGCCGGCGTGCGGAGGTGAAGGATCCGTCCCGGCGAGGGCAGGAAGTTGTTGTCGGGATCCTCGGCGTAGATGCGGCACTCGATCGCGTGGCCGCCGGGCACGAGCAGGCGCCCGGGATCGACATCGAGCCGCTCGCCGCGCGCGATCCGGATCTGCCACCGCACGAGATCGAGGCCGGTGACCATCTCCGTGATCGGATGCTCCACCTGGAGCCGCGTGTTCATCTCGAGAAAATAGAAGGCGCCCGTCTCGTCGAGCAGGAACTCGATCGTGCCGGCGTTCGTGTAGCCGACCGCGCGCGCGACGGCGGCCGCCGCGGTGGTGATCGCGCGGCGCAGCTCGGGCGAGACCGCGACCGACGGCGTCTCCTCGACGACTTTCTGATGCCGACGCTGGATCGAGCACTCGCGCTCGACGAACGGCAGGACGGTGCCGTGCTCGTCGCCGAGCAGCTGCACTTCGATGTGCCGAGGGCGCGTCAGCCGGCGCTCGATGTAGACGGCGGCGTCGCCGAACGCCGTGCCCGCCTCCGACCGCGCCGATCGGATCGCGCCCGGGAGATCTGCCGGATCCGTCACCGTCCGCATGCCCTTGCCGCCGCCGCCCGCAACGGCCTTCACGAGCAGCGGATACCCGACGCGCGCCGCGATTGCGGCAATCTCGGCATCCGGCATGTCGGCCGGCAGCGGATCGGGCGTGCCGGGGACGACGGGAACACCTGCGCGCGCCGCGGCGGCGCGCGCCGCCGTCTTGCTGCCCATCGCCGCGATCGCGGCGGGAGAAGGACCGATGAACGTCGCGCCCGCGTCCCGAACGGCGGCCGCGAACTCCGCGTTCTCCGCGAGGAAGCCGTAGCCGGGATGCACGGCGTCGGCGCGCGACCGGCGCACGGCGTCGATCACGCGATCGATGCGCAGGTAGCTCTCGCGCGGCGCGCTCGGGCCGACGGCATACGCTTCGTCGGCGAGGCGCACGTGCAGCGCCGTGCGATCGCATTCGGAGTAAATCGCGACGGGCGAGATGCCGAGCTCGCGGCACGCGCGGACGACGCGCACGGCGATCTCGCCGCGGTTGGCTATCAGAATCTTGTGCACAGCTGCGGTCTGGGGACGCTCTGCAATTAAGAATTAGGAATTTGGAATGTGGAATTCGCGATCACCGTCGTGAAGCCGTGACGACATTCCAAATTCCACATTCCAAATTCCTAATTACGCGCCCCCGCGCTTCAGTTTACCGTAGCGCGGGGGCCCGTCGATGGTGCGTCGCCTGCTCGTACGAGTAGGCGAGCTCGAGGAGGCGCGGCTCGCTCCAGGCGCGGCCGAAGAACTGCAGGCCGGCCGGCAGCCTGCCGTCGACCGTGTAGCCCATCGGCACGGTGATCGCGGGAAAGCCGGTGCTCGGCGCGAACAGCTGGTTGTTGTCGCCGCCGGCCGTGTTGAGATCGCCGATGAGGCGCGGCGGGTTGCTCCACGTCGGGTAGACGAGCGCGTCGAGCTGCATCGAATCCATCAGCGTCACGACCGCGGCGCGCAGCTTCTCGCGGAACTCGTCGCGGCTCCTGCAGCCGGGCGACGTCCCGGGCACGTCGTCGGCCGCCTGGCCGCTCTCGAGCCGCACCTGAATCGACGGGTGAAAGCGGCGCGACTTGACGATCTCCTCGAGCGAGTGCATCGGCGCCTTGTCGCCGAGCGCCGCGAGATAGCGGTTGAGATCGTGCTTGAACTGATTGCAGCTGCCGCTCTGCGCGCGGCGCATCGCGTCGAGCCCGGCGACCTCCACCGGATCGATCACCTCGGCGCCCAGGTTGCGCAGCTCGCCGAGCGCGCCCTTGAACACGGCGTCGACGCCGGCGTCGAGCGTCGGCGTGTCGTAGGCCTGATGGAGCACGCCGAGGCGCGCGCCCTTCAGGCCGTCGGCGCGCAGCGACGCCAGATAGTTCGCGGCGTGATCGCGTGCGGGGGCCGTCGCCGGGTCGGCGGGATCGGCGCCCGCGATCACCTGCAGCACGGCGGCCGTGTCCGCGACCGTGCGCGTCACCGCGCCGGCGATGTCGGAGGCGAGGTTGAGCGGCACGACGCCCGCGCGGCTCACCAGACCCATCGTCGAGCGAAGGCCGACGAGCGCCTGGTGCGCGGCGGGGCCGCGAATCGAGTCCCCGGTGTCGCTCGCGAGGCCGATCGCGCCGAAGTTGGCCGCGATCGCCGCTGCCGATCCGCCGCTCGATCCGGCGGTGACGCGCGTCGTGTCGTACGGGTTGCGCGTGTAGCCCGGGAGAATCGAGTTCACCGTCTCGACCGGGCTGAAGGCGAACTCCGCCATGTTGGACTTGGCGATCATCACGGCGCCCGCGTCGCGCAGCCGCTTCACCACGAACGCGTCCTTGCCGGTCATCATGCCCTCGAGCGACAGCGAGCCCGCCGTCGTCGGCATGTCGATCGTCTCGTAGTTGTCCTTGACGATGACCGGGACGCAGTGCATCGGCCCGACCGGCCCCGACTGGCGGAAGCGGCGATCGAGATCGTCGGCGGTTTTCAGCGCGTCGGGACTGGTGAGGACGATCGCGTTGAGCGCGGCGCCCTTCTTGTCGTTGGCGTCGATGCGCGCGAGATACTGCTCGACGAGCGATCGGCAGGTCAGCGAGCCGTCGCGAAGCGCCGCCTCGATCTGCGCGATCGTCGTCTCGTCGAGCGGAAAGGGGCGCGGCGGCTGCGCCGAGACCGCCGCCGCGAATGCGAGCGCGGCGGCGAAGACGAGTCTTCGCATGCCGCGCATTGTAGGTCGGGCGGGGCTGGCGAGCCTGGCGCGGTCACAAAGGATCCTCTGTGACCTGCCCGACCTGCCTGACCCGCCTGACCTACCTGACCCGCCAGACCCACCCGACCTGCCCGGCCCGCCCGACCTGCCCGGCCTCTCAGAAACTGTATCGGATGTTGAACTGCGCCGTGCGCGTCGGCCCGCCGTCGCGGATCGATCGCAGCACGAGGAACGTCGCCGCATCGCGGCGATCGGCCCCGGTGACCGTGCCCACCGTCGTCGTCGGGTTGTTGAAGTTCGCGCGGTTGGCGATGTTGAACACGTCGAGGTACGCGCGCAGCTGGCGGTTCCGCGACACGTTGAACTGATAGCCGAAGCGCATGCTCGCGAGCAGGAAGTCGGGGCCGCGCGCGCCGCGCGGGCCGCCGGCGTTCTCCACCGTGATCGCGTCGGGATTCCCCGCGGGCCCGCTGTAGGTGCCCGCCGGCAGCGGCTCCTCGAAGTTGCCGTTGCGGTTCGGATCCGTCGTGCTATCGATCAGGGTGAACGGCGTGCCGCTCTGATACTGGAGGACGCCGCTGATCATCAGGCCGCGGGTCCTCGGCACCAGCAGCGAGCCGTCGACCGACAGGATGTTCGGCCGATCCTGCGTCGTCGGCCCCTCGTTCTGATCGAGGTTGAGCGCGATCGCCCTCGTCACCGGATCGGCGGTGGCCGTCGCGATCGTTTCGATGTTGCCCGGCGAGGCGGTGTTGCCGTAGGCCTTCGCTCGCGTATATGACACGCGGAACTGATAGCCGTGGGTGAAGCGCTTCTGCAGGCTGAGCTGCAGCGCGTCGTAGTCCGCCCAGCCGCTGTTCACGAGCTCGAGCACGCTGCCGGCGAAGTTCGCGGCGTCGATGCGATTGAGCGCCGCCGTGCGCGCCGTGCTGACGCGGATGCCCTGGTTGAGATCACTGCGCATGTACAGATCGCGCAGGTTCTGGTGCACGTAATCGGCGCTGAAGGCCATCGCCCCGGCGAGCTGACGCTCGTAGCCGATCGAGGTCTGGTACGAGTACGGCAGATGGCGATCGGGGTTGTCGAAGTTCACCGTGCCGGTGTTCTTCTGCGTGCTGCCCGGCGGGAACAGCGCGTTGAGCAGCGCGCGGTTCACCACCGGCCCGTTGACGAGGAACGGGCTCGTCGGCAGGCGGCCGGCCGACGGCCCCGGATCGACGCTCGTGCCCGACGGACAGATCGGATTCGACGCCGGCCCGCAGAGAATCGCGTTGAACGAATCGGAGAACGCGCCCGCCGAGAGCAGCGTCGTGAAGAACGAGTACGGCGTCTTCTGGTAGTAGATGCCCCACCCGCCGCGGATCACCGATTTGTCGTCGAGCGTGAACGTCGCGCCGAGCCGCGGCGAGACGTTGTTCTTGTCGATCGGATAGTCCGACGGGTTGCCTGCGAACAGATAATTGCCGGTCTGATCCACGGGCACGATCTCCACGTCGTACCGCAGGCCGACGCTCGCGGTCAGCCGCGGGGACATCTTCCACTTGTCCTGCGCGAAGAACCCGGCCTCCTTGCCCCTCACGGTGATGTCCGAGACGATCGGCACGCGGATCGACAGCCGATCCGGATAGGTGCGCGGATCGGCGGCGTTGAAGTCGCGGTCGCTCGCGGAAAAGGTGAACGTGCCGTTCAGGTTGTCGGCGTTGAACACGTTCAGCGGCAGGTAGTAGTAGCTCGCGCCGAACTTCAGATCGTGATCGCCGCGCTTGCCGGGCACGAACCACGAGAACGTCTCGTCGACCTGATAGCCCGGATCCTGCCGGCGGTCGGCGCGGTTGCTGGGGCCGTCCTCGAACGTCTGGTGCGCGAGCGTCGGCCCGAGCGCCGCCTGGTCCTGCCCGTTGGCGAAGAACGGCGTGTTGCCGAAGAACACATCCTCGTGGGTGTAGGAGATCTTCAACACGTTGACGCGGGTGTTCTTGATCACCGAGTTCAGCGTGCCGACCATCGTCCAGTCGACGTCGTTCTCCTGCTCGGAGCGGGCCAGCGTCCAGTTGGTGGCCGGGAACTGGCTCGTCTGCGGCGACGACTCGCGCAGCCACCGCACCGCCCACGTGTTGTTCGCGTTGATCTGGTGATCGACGCGCGCCATCCAGTTCCACACGTTGTCGTGCGTGAAGGTCGTCGTCGCCAGCTCGGGGCGCGCGACGATGTTGAGCGTGCGGCCGCGGTTCTGATCGATGCGCTCGAGGTTCACGAAGTAGTGCAGCTTGTCCTTGATGATCGGGCCGCCGAGATTGCCGCCCCACTGCAGCTGCCGCGTCTCGGGCTTCGCGAGATTCTGCTTCTCGGCGAAGTAGTCGCGCTTGGTCATCGCCTGGTTCTGATCGAAGAAGAAGCCGGCGCCGTGCAGCGTGTTCGTCCCCTGCTTCGACACCGCGTTGACGACGCCGCCCGAGCTCGAGCCGAACTCGGCGTCGAACTGGCTCGTGAGCAGCTGGAACTCCTGCACCGCTTCGACCGGCACGCGCGCCTGCGCGCCGCCGTTGCCGTTGTTGAAGCTGTCGTTGTTGCCCGCGCCGTCGAACGTGTAGTTCACGTTCCGCACGTCCTGTCCGTTCACGCGCACCGAGTCGGCGCCGAACGAGTCGGTCGAGATCGTCGCGGTGACCCCCGGCAGCAGGCTCAGATACGACGTGAAGTTGCGGTTGATCGACGGCACGTCGATCAGCTCCTGCGTGCCGACGCTGCCGCCCAGCTGCTTGGTCGTCGTGTCGACCAGCGGCGACTCGGCGACGACCGTCACCTCCTGCTCGACTCCGCCGACCTCGAGCTGCACATCGATCGACAGCGTGCGGCCGACTTCGACGCGCACGCCCTTGCGCTGGTATTTCTTGAAGCCGGCGAGCTGCGCGTCCACCTCGTAGCTGCCGGGCGTCAGCGCGCTCATGAAGAACGAGCCGTCGGCGCTGCTGACGATCTCGCGGAAGATGCCGCTCGCTTCGTTGCGCGCGACGACGGTGACGCCGGGCAGCACGGCGTTCTGCGCGTCCACGACGCGGCCGCGAAGTTCGCCGGTGCCCTGCTGGGCCGATGCCGAAGTGGGTGCCGCCAGAAAGGTTGCGACAGCAACGATCGCGAGGATCGACGAGCGTCGAGACATGGATTCCCCTCCGATGATGGACAGAAGGGAATCTTACGACTCCTTGACGAAATTACAATGGGAACCGAATGGGTCAGGATCCGCCTAACCCATCCGGACCCGCCAGCCCCGCCCGACCCGCCTGGCCCGCGCGACCTAGAACAGGAACTTCGCGGCGAACTGGATCTGCCGCGCCGATCCCGAATCGCCGGTCGGGAACCGCGTGTTGCTGATCACGCCGAACGACGTGCTGCCGACCGACGCGATGCGGCCCGGCTGACCGAGGTTCGCCTGGTTGAACAGGTTGAACACCTCGACGCGCAGCTGCGCGCGGGCGCTCCCCTGCAGCTTCACGTTCTTGATGATCGAGAAGTCGGTGTTGCCGAAGGCGGGGCCGTAGATCGGGTTGCGTCCGAGGTTGCCGAAGTGCGCGACGCCCGCGGCGTTGTAGGGCAGCGCGAACACCGACGACGACGTGCACGCGCCGGCGCCCGACGGAATCCGCGGATCGCAGACGGTCGTCTGGCCATCGAACCACTGATAGCTGACCGGGAATCCGTTCGCATCGTTGTTCGGATGGGGATTGATCGCCGGCAAGGGTCCGATCAGGTCGGGGCGCACGATGTTGTTGAGGCCGGTGATGGTGGTGATCCCCGTCACGATGTTGAGCGGGTTGCCCGTCTGCGCCTGCTCCACGACGACCAGCTGCCAGCCGTCCTTCAGGCGGTTGCCGTGGAACGGCAGATCCCACGACGCGTTGACCGAGACGCGGTGACGGACGTCGAAGTCCGACGGACCGACGCTGTCGGCGAGATCGAAACTGTTCTGCGCCGTCAACGTGCCGTCATAGGAGTTGGTGTCGGTCGACTTCGAGAGCGTGTAGGACCCCTGGAGCTGCACTCCGTGGCTGAGACGATGATTCGCGGTGATCCACAGGCCCTTGTAGTTGGACGAGCCGAGACTGGTCTGCTCGGTGATGTTGCCAAGGGCCGCATTCGGAAGAATCGGGCTGGTGGCTGACAGCGCCGGGAACGGCCTCGCCGTGCCGCCGGGAACGACGAATTGATTCAGGTTGATCGGAATCCGCTGGCGATCGCCGTGCGATCCGAAATAGCCGACCATCACGCCCATCGAGCCGATCTCGCGCTCGACGTTCACGTTCCACGACTGCATTCGGCTGGGCGCGAAGTTCGGGTCGGTGAACGTCGGCGCCGCGCCCGCCGCCGCGCCCGCGCTGACGATCGCGTTGTCGAGCCTGATGTTGCTCGTCGCGGTGCCGTTCGCCTGCGCCGACAGCGGCGTCACGATCGGCGGGTTGCCGGTCTCGCCGGCGAAATAACCGGTGTTGCTCTGGTTCACCATCACCGCGTACGCGCCGCGCACCACGGTCTTGCCGTCGCCGCTCGGATTCCAGATGAGGCCGACGCGCGGCTGGAAATCGCTGCCGTTCCTGGTCACCTGCGTGAACCCGCCGGCGCCGTTGATCCGCAGCAGCGAGAGCGTCGACGGATCGAAGGTGACGAGCTTGTTGTCCTTTTCGGTCGGCGACGGCAGGTAGTCGTATCGCAGCCCGAGGTCCACCTTCACGTTCGATCCGAGCGAAATCGAGTCCTGGACGAACGCGCCGATGGCGTTCACGTAGGCGTTGAAGGCCTGCGTTCCCAGCGTGATGTTGAACGCGTTCCCCAGCCCCTGCTGGAACGCGGCGACGCTGGGATAGGTGAACGTACCCGGATCGTCGCTGAAGCCGAAGTGCTTGACGTGGCGCATCTCGCCGCCGAACTTCACGATGTGGCTGCCGTGGAGATACGTCGCGGTATCGGCGAGCGCCATCGTCGTCACTTCGCGGCCGCTCGGGAATCCGGCCGGACCGCCCAGATTCAGGCCCGGACCGGTGATCCTGATCGACGGCAGCGCGATCGGCGTCTGCGTCTGCCCGACGTTGATGCCCAGCGCGCTCGTGTCGACGAGCGTCTGGGGAACGAAAGTGATGTTGATCCGGTTGTACCCGCCGCGGAGTTCGTTGACGAGCGCCGGGCTGAAGATGTGCGTCTCGTTGATCGTCATGATCTGGCGGTGTCCGCCGCGCCGGTCGGGGAACCCGGGCACGGTTTGTCCCTGCGCGTTCGACTCGAGCCGTGAGTCGCTCTGGAACGCGTAGTAGAAGTGCAGATCGTCGTTCTGGCGCAGGTTGTTGCGCGAGTCGATCGTGTACTGATCGATGGTGACCGGCGCCAGCGGCGAGCCGATCGCGCGCGTGCCGGTGAGGTCGTTCGCGACCGGGATGAACTGGAGCAGCCGCCTCGACACCGGGTCGGTGACCGCCGCGCGCTGCGCGTCGGTCAGCGTGCCGGAGTTCATGTCCACGCCCTGCTTGTGGCGCAGGCCCTCGTAGCTGCCGAAGTAGAACGACCGGTTCTTCACGAGGGCGCCGCCGAGATTGACGCCGAACTGCTTGCGGTTGAACAGCGACTGGACCGTCTCGTTGCCGGCCGAGTCCTTGCTCGGCGGGTTGAAGTAGTTGCGCGAGTCGAACCGGTCGTCGCGGTAGAAGTCGAACGCCTCGCCGTGCATCTGGTTGCTGCCCGACCGCGTCGCGACGTTGACGATCGCGCCGGAGTTGCGCCCGTACTCGGCGCTGAACGTCGAGTTGTCGACCCTGAACTCCGAAACGGTATTGATCGACGGCTGGAACGTCACCTGCGAGTTCGACAGGTCGTTGAGATTGATCCCGTTGACCATCATGTTGACCGACGTCTCGCGGTTGCCGGCCGACATGAAGGAGAAGGAGCCCTGCCCGCGCAGCGGCGCGCTCAAGCCGGCGTTCTGCGGCGAGGTGCTGCCGCCCGGCATCAGCGGGCCGAGGTCGACGAAGTGGCGCCCGTTCAGCGGAATCTCCTGCACGGTCTTCTCCGCCATCGCTCCGCCCACCGACACGGTGGCGGTCTCGATGAGGGGTGACGACCCGGTCACCGTCACGTTCTCGGCGATCGTCGCCAGCCCGAGGCGGATGTTCAGCTCCGCGGTCTGCGCCGGCCCGAGATCGACCTCGCTCGTCTGGTCCTTGAAGCCTTCGAGGTGCGCGACGATGGCGTAATGCCCCGGCGCCAGCGCCGGCGCCACGTACTGGCCGGCGTTGTCGCTGACCGCGGTCCGTTCGATGCCCGTGGCGGTGTTGCGGATGCTCAGCGTCACGCCCGGCATGACGGCGCTCTGCGTGTCGGTGACGGTCCCCTGGAGCGTCGCCGTGGACTGCGCCGCTCCGGGCGCCGCCGACGCGAGAACGAGCCCGAGGCTCAGGGACGCGATGGTGGAGATGAAGGCGACGGATCGGCTCATCTGAACTACTCCCTTCGACGCGCTTCGCAACCGGACACGAGCGTGGACCCGAACGGTGACCGATGGCGGGAGCCGAATGAATACGATGGGCGTTTCCGGTTGTCAACGAGGGATTTAGAGCGGGATGTTCCCGTGCTTCTTCGGCGGGTTCTTATCGCGCTTGTTATCCAAATTCTTGAGCGCTTTTATGAGTTTCTTACGTGTCTCCCGCGGGTGAATCACCTCGTCGAGGAAGCCGGCGGCGGCCGCGATATAGGGATTCGCGAACTTCGCGCGGAACTCGGCCACCTTCTCCGCGCGCGCAGCCGCGGGATCGGCCGCCGAATCGAGCTCGCGCTTGTAGAGGATGTTGACCGCGCCCTCCGGCCCCATCACGGCGAGCTCCGCGCTGGGCCACGCGTAGTTGAAGTCCGTGCGAATGTGCTTGCTCGACATGACGCAGTACGCGCCGCCGTACGCCTTGCGCGTGATGACGGTGACCTTCGGCACGGTCGCCTCGGCGAAGGCGAACAGCAGCTTCGCGCCGTGGCGGATGATGCCGCCGTACTCCTGCACGGTGCCCGGCAGGAACCCCGGCACGTCCTCGAAGGTCACGAGCGGGATGTTGAAGGCGTCGCAGAAGCGCACGAACCGCGCGCCCTTCACCGACGCGTCGATGTCCAGCGTTCCCGCGAGCACCGCCGGCTGGTTCGCGACGATGCCGACGGATCGGCCGTCGAGCCGCGCGAAGCCGACGAGGAGGTTCTTCGCGAAGTGCTGGTGCACTTCGAGGAAGTACCGATCGTCGACCACGGCGTGGATCACGTCGAGCATGTCGTACGGCTGATTGGGCGACGCGGGCACGATGCGATCGAGCGCCTCGTCCTCGCGGTCGGGGGAATCGGCGGCGGCGAGCCGCGGCGGATCGTCGAGGTTGTTGCCCGGCATGAACGACAGCAGATCGCGCACGAGCGCGAGGCACTCGCGGTCGTCGTCCACGGCGAAGTGCGCGACGCCGCTCGTCGCGTTGTGCGTCATCGCGCCGCCGAGCTCCTCCTTCGACACCTCCTCGTGCGTCACCGTCTTCAGGACGTCGGGTCCGGTGACGAACATGTAGCTGGTGTTCCTCACCATGATCGTGAAATCGGTGATCGCCGGCGAGTAGACGGCGCCGCCGGCGCACGGCCCCATGATCGCGGAGATCTGCGGCACGACGCCCGACGCGAGCGTGTTGCGGAGAAAGATGTCGGCGTAGCCGCCGAGCGAGAGGACGCCCTCCTGGATGCGCGCGCCGCCGGAGTCGTTGAGCCCGACGATCGGCGCGCCGAGCTTCATCGCGAGATCCATGATCTTCACGATCTTCGCGGCGTTGGTCTCCGAGAGCGATCCGCCGAAGACGGTGAAGTCCTGCGCGAAGGCGAAGACCTGGCGGCCGTCGACCACGCCGTGGCCGGCGACGACGCCGTCGCCGGGCACCAGGTGCTGGTCCATCGCGAAATCGCGGCAGCGGTGGGTGACGAGCTTGTCGACTTCCTCGAAGGAGCCGGCGTCGAAGAGCAGCTCCATCCGCTCGCGCGCCGTCAGCTTGCCCGCGGCGTGCTGCTTCTCGAGCCGTTCGGCGCCGCCGCCGAGCTCCGCTTGGCGTTCGAGATCCTCGAGGGTGCGATGTGGATTCATCGTCACGTGCCGGGGACTAGGGGACTAGGGGACTGAATGCGCGTAGTTGCCACGTCCCCCAGTCCCCATGTCCCCTCACGCCTTCACCGCGTGCGCGGCGTCCCAGTCCTTCAGGAACTTCTCGAGGCCGATATTCGTGAGCGGATGGTTGAAGAGCGCGTCGATCACCCCCGGCGGACACGTCGCGATGTCGGCGCCGAGGCGCGCCGACTCGATGACGTGAATCGGATGGCGGCAGCTCGCGACGAGGATCTCCGTCTTGAAGTCGTAGTTGCGGAAGATGTCGACGATCTCGCGAATCAGCTGCATGCCGTCGGTGGCGATGTCGTCGAGGCGGCCGACGAACGGGCTGACGTAGCTCGCGCCCGCTTTCGCCGCGAGCAGCGCCTGCGCCGGCGTGAAGCACAGCGTCACGTTGACCTTGATGCCCTCGCCCGCGAGCGCCTTGCACGCCTTGATGCCGTCGCGGGTGAGCGGCGTCTTGACGACCATGTACTGATCGATCTTCGCGATGTCGCGCCCCTGCTGGAGCATGCCGGCGAAGTCGGTGGCGGTCACCTCGCCGCTCACGGGCCCCTTCACGATGCCGCAGATCTTCTTCAGGTTGTCGCGGTAGTCGCCCGGCTCCTTCGAGAGCAGGGTCGGATTCGTCGTCACGCCGTCGATGATGCCGATGTCGGCGAGCCTCTCGATGTCTTTGATGTTGCCCGAGTCGATGAACAGCTTCATAACTCCTCCCGAACGTGCCCGTCGTGCATTCTAGCTGAAAGCGTCATCGCGCCGTTTCGGTCGCGCGCGCCGACGGCTGGCTCGTGTTGCCCGCCTTGTCCACCGCGACGACCGCGTACGTATAGGTGACGCCGGACGGGACCTGATCGTGGAACACCGTTTCCTGAATCGGCGCGGGCGTCACCGGCTGCAGCTTGCCGTCGGCCGCGGCGCCGCGCATGACGACGTAGCCGGCGAGATCTTTTTCCGCGTTCGGCTCCCAGATGAGGCCGATCGCGCCTTCGCTCGCGATCGCCGCGAGGCTTTTCGGCGCGGCGGGCGGAAAGGTGTCGACGAGCGTCTTGCACGCCGCCGGACCCGGATCGCTCTCGATCGTGCCGCCCGCGATCTTCTCGGTCGCGCGAATGCTGTAGCAGCGCTTCTCGCCCCACGTGATCCGCGCGTCCGCGTATTTCGGGCCGCTCGTCGGCTCCGTGGTGAGCTTCAGCGGCGCCTCCGGATGCGTCGCGTCGTAGACGTTGTAGGCGATGGCCGGACGCGGCGGCCCGAGGACGCGCGACGGCAGCACGTCCTTGCCGCCGGCGTCCGCGTTCGGCGCGCCCACCTCGGTCCACGACACCGAAATCGCGCGCTCGTCGTACGCGATCGACGGCGCGCCGGGCGCCGGCGGTGGAGGCGTGAGCGGCACGGTGACGCGCTTCGACATGGGGCCGCGCTTGCCGCGCGTCGAGATGCCGGCGACCGCGTAGGTGCGCATCGGCGGATCGCCGAACGGGCCGAGCAGCGGGCCCGCGGCCTGCTCCGCGTCCTGCGGCGCGCCCGGGCTCGCCGGCAGTTCGACGGGCCGCAGCGCGTCGTCGTCGAGATCTTCCTCGACGCGCGCGGGCGCGCCCTGATCGAGGCCGATGCCCTCCGGCGCGTCGACCTCGTCGCCGGGATCGTCGGCGTCCGCCGTCAGATTCGGATTGCGCGGCGCCTTGACGGCGATCTCCGCGACCTTCGTGCCGTACTTGGCGATCTGATCGTCGGTGAGCGTCAGCGGCGGCGGCAGCGCGGGCGCCGTGATCGCGTACACCTCGGCGCGCTCGATATTCGCGGGACGCGTGTTGTCGGTGTTGGTGGCGGGAACCGTGAAGTGGATGTCGACGACGTCGCCGCGCCGCTCTGCCGCGAGATCCACCGGCGCGACGGGCAGCTTGACGAGCGGCGGCAGCGGCGGACCTTTCTTCCCACACCCCGCCGTGAGGACGACGATCAACGCAGAGACCGCAGAACACGCAGAGAACAATTTTCTCTGCGGGCTCTGCGAATTCTGCGTTGTTCGTCGTCCTTCCGCATCGATCACAGGATGTACCGCGACAGGTCTTCGTTCTTCACGATGTCGGCGAGCATCTTCGTCACGTACGCCTCGTCGATCGTGACCGTCTTGCCGTCGAGGTCGGGCCCCTCGAAGGAGATCTCGTCGAGCAGCTTCTCGAGCACGGTGTGCAGCCGGCGGGCGCCGATGTTCTCCGTTCGATCGTTCACCGTCGTCGCGAAATCGGCGATGCGGCGGATCGCCTCGTCGGTGAAGGTGAGCGTGATCCCTTCCGTGTCCATCAGCGCCATGTACTGCTTGATGAGCGCGCTGCGCGGCTCGGTGAGGATGCGCACGAACTCGTCCTTGCCGAGCGGCTCGAGCTCGACGCGGATCGGGAAGCGCCCCTGCAGCTCGGGAATCAGGTCCGACGGCTTCGACACGTGGAACGCCCCGGCCGCGATGAAGAGGATGTGATCGGTGCGCACCATCCCGTACTTCGTGTTGACCGTCGTCCCCTCGACGATCGGCAGGATGTCGCGCTGCACGCCTTCGCGGCTGACGTCGGGGCCGTGCGATCCTTCGCGGCCGGCGATCTTGTCGATCTCGTCGATGAAGATGATGCCCGCCTGCTCGACGCGCTCGACCGCCGCCTTCGCGACGCTCTCCATGTCGATCAGCTTCTGCTCCTCCTCGGCGCGGAAGTACTCGAGCGCCTCGGGGATCTTCAGCTTCCGCCGCTTCTGCTTCCCTTGAAACAGCCCCGGCAGCATGTCCTTGAGGTTGATGTCGACTTCCTCGACCTGCGAGCCGGCGATGATCTCGAACGAGGGGAACGATTTCTCGCGCACGTCGATTTCGACGACGCGCGTGTCGAGGCGGCCGGCGCGCAGCTGCTCGCGGAAGCGCTCGCGCGTCTGCTGCTGCGCGTCGCGCGCCGCGCCGAGGTCTTCGTCGGGCGCGACCGGCCGCGGCGGCGGCAGCAGGATGTCGAGCAGGCGATCCTCGGCGTTCTGCACCGCCTTCGATCGCACTTCCTCGAGGCGCTCCTCGCGGACCATGTCGACGCCGAGCTCGACGAGGTCGCGCACCATCGACTCCACGTCGCGCCCGACGTAGCCGACCTCCGTGAACTTCGAGGCTTCCACCTTGATGAACGGCGACTGCGCGAGCCGCGCGAGCCGCCGCGCGATCTCCGTCTTGCCGACGCCGGTCGGCCCGATCATCAGGATGTTCTTCGGCGCGATTTCCTCGGCGAGCTCCGGCGGGAGCTTCTGGCGCCGCATGCGGTTGCGCAGCGCGATCGCGACCGCGCGCTTCGCCGCCGTCTGGCCGACAACGTACTTGTCGAGCTCGGCGACGATCTGCCGCGGCGTGAGCGCGCCGGCGGAGGTCTGCGTGGTGGCTGGAAGGTAAATAGGCACTACAACTCTTCTACGACGATCTTCGCGTTGGTGTAGATGCAGATCTCGCCGGCAATGACCATCGCCTTCTCGGCGATCGCCCGCGCGTCGAGGTCCGTGTTGTGCGCGAGCGCCTTGGCGGCGGCCAGCGCGAACGGCCCGCCCGATCCGATCGCGACGATGCCGTCGTCGGGCTCGATCAGATCGCCGTTGCCGGAGAGGAGGAACATCGACGTCTTGTCGAGGACGACGAGCATCGCCTCGAGGCGGCGCAGGATGCGGTCGCTCCGCCAGTCCTTCGCGAGCTCGACGGCCGAACGCTCCAGGTTGCCGCGGAACTGCTCCAGCTTCGACTCGAAGCGCGCGAAGAGCGCGAACGAATCGGCCGCCGATCCCGCGAAGCCCGCCAGGATGCGATCGTTGTAGAGCCGCCGGATCTTCTTCGCGCTCTGCTTGACGATCGTCTGGCCGAACGTGACCTGCCCGTCGCCCGCCAGCACCGCACGGTCGCGGTGCCGGACGGCCAGGATCGTGGTGCTGTGAAACACGATTTTGTGACTGTACGGGCGCTCGATCAGGAGTGTCAAGAAAACGGGACGCCTGCGATCCAGCGTGGACACCTCGCGCCGCGGTTCAGCGTGCAAAGAAACCGTTTTGGCGCGATACTAAGGCGCGAATGCTGCGCGCGCTGGCAGCCGGGTTGCTCCGTCGCGACAGCAGAGGATTTCCGTCATGAAACACCCCTTCTCGTCGGCCATGGGCGTCGCGCTTGCGCTGGCTCTTCCGGCCTGGCTCGCGGCCACGCCGGCCTCGGCGCAGTCGAAGGTCAACGGCGGAGGCGACGGTGGCGGCGGCGCGCGATCCGCGCCCGCGCCGGCGGCGCCGAGCGCGCCGAGCGGCGGTGGAGGCGGCGGCAGCGCCAGCGCGCCGTCGGGCGGCGGCGGATCCGGATCGAGCGGCGGCGGCGGACACGTCAGCGGCGGCGGCGTCAGGGGCGGCGGTGAAGGCGGCGGGCCGCGCGGCGGCGGCGCCACCGGAAGCAGCGGATACTCCGCGCCGCGCGCCGGGCGCACCTCCGAGAGCGGCGGCGCGACGGCGGGCGCGGCCGCGCCGCGCGGATCGTCGGGCGGCGGCCACGTGAACGACGTCCCGAGCGGCGAGCGCGGACGGCGCACCGGCGCGGACGGCAGCGGCGGACGCACCGAGAACACGCCCGGCGCCGCGACGGCCGGATCCGGCGTCCCGGTGTACTCGCGGCCGCGCGACGGCGGCGAACCGGTCGGCACCGCGGTGCCGCGTGGTACGACGCCGCAACCGGGCGGCGGCCTCGGCATCTTCGTGCCGGGCGGCTACTACGGTCCGTACGGCTACGGCTACTACGATCCGTATGCGTACGGCGGCGGCGGCTACGGATTCTACGGCGGCTACTACGATCCGTGGTACGGCGGCTACCCGATGTCGGCTCCGCCGCCGTCGACGTCGTCGGACGAAGGGTCGCTGCGGCTGAAGATCAAACCGCGCGAGGCGGAGGTCTACGTCGACGGCTATTACGTCGGCATCGTCGACGACTTCGACGGCATCTTCCAGCGCCTGCACCTCGACTCCGGGCCGCACCGGATCGAAGTGCGCGCGCCGGGGTTCGAGTCGCTCACCTTCGAGGTGCGCATCTCCGCCGAGCACACGACGACGTATCAGGGTGAGCTGAAGAAGATTCAGTGAACCCGCGCAGGACGATCGCGGTCGCGTCCGCCATCTACGACGGCCTCGTCGCCGTGATGATGGTGGCGGGCCGACCGCTGATGGCGCAGATCTTCGGCGTCGCGCTTCCCCAGCCTCCCATTCACGCGGATCTCAACGGCCTCTTCCTTTTCGCCGTGGCCGTCGGCTACGTGATCCCGTATCGCGAGCCCGATTCAACCGGCGGCCGCACGTACTTGTGGGTCATGGGACCGCTGCTGAAAGGAGTCGGCGCGGCGGCGTTCGTCGCCGATTATCTCGTGCGCCACTCGCCGGCGTCGTTTCTGCTGTTTGCCGTCAGCGACGGCGCGATGGCGCTCTTGACGCTATGGGCGCTGACGGCGCGGCCGGCGATCGCGGCGAAGACCGAAGTCCGCACGTAGGGCGACCCTTTCAGGTCGCCTCGGCGAAGCTGAAAGCCTCGCCCTACACGTTCTGCCCTGCACGTTCACACCCATTCATTTCGGCAGGAGCTGGCGGCTGATCGGGTACGAACCGAGGCGCGTCCACTGCGTCGATCCGTACTTGGCGAAGAGATCCACTTTCGCGTCGACGAAGTGGCTGTTCTGCAGCATCTCGAGGCGGGACTGATCGCTGCCGGTGTAGCCGCGCGGCGACTTGGCCATCAGCGGCGAAGTCGAGGCGCCGGCGGCGAGGCCGCTCGATCCCGCGGCGATGACGAGCTCGCTGCCCCACTCGTCGTTCTCGGTGACGCGGCGGAAGAGCGCGTTCACCTGCAGCGAGACCAGCGCGCGATCGGACACGTTCTTGAGCGTGAAGGAGACCGCCGGGACGAGCTTGTTCTGGCCGCCGTTGACGATGCCGGCATCGTACCAGCCGCTGTTGACGATGGTGACCTGCAGGCCTTTGGTGAGATCGACGGTCGGACCGCACGCGGCGGCCGAAGCCGCCGCGACAGACACCAGGAGCCGAAGCGCGCGCATGCGCGCTATTCTAGAACACCCGCACTTCGATCCGCTGCAGCGCCTGCTCGCGCGTGATCTTGCCGGCGAGAAAATCGGCGAGATCGGATCCGTGCAGCCGGAAGATGCTCGTGCGCGAATCGGTGTCGGCCGGCGCGAGCCGCGGACGATCGTCGTTGCCCTTCGCCGCGATCGTGAGCCATTCGTTGGTGCCGATCCCGAGGCCGCTGCTGTGCGTGAGCATCGCGTCCTTCAGCGCCTCCGTCACCTCGGTGCGGTACGCCTCGTTCGGATCGGCGAGGATCAGATCGTCGGGCTGCGCCGGCTTGTCCTGCGCGATCGACGCCGGCGATCCGGTGATCGTGCGCGCGCCCCCGACGTCGGCGAGCTGCGGCGTCGAGCGCGTGATGCTCGCCGGCGTCACCTGCAGCTCGATCCGCTTCAGCGCCTGCTCCAGGTTGGGATCGCCCGAGCTCTTGATGTGGGCCTGCAGCGTGCGGAGCGCGCTGTCGAGGCCGAGATCGTTCTGATCGAGCGTCCGCAGGCTCCAGGTGAGCGTCGCGTTGAACGACGGCACCTTCACGTCGAAGAAGACGCCGTAGCCCTCGAGCCGGAACCCGCTGGCGTGCGCGTTGTCGCTGACGAACATGTCGGCCGGCGTCTGCGCGAGCGCTTGCAGGCGGTCGCGCGTGACGGTGACGCCGTGCTCCACGGCGCCCTCGAGCACCCGCTCCATCTGCCCGATCTGATACCGCTGCTCCGTCGCCGCGCGCGCGCCTGGGGCCGTCGGCGCCTGCTGCGCCGCCGCCGGCGCCGCCGCCGCCACGGTTCCCGCGATGAGGAATGATGCGACCCGTTTCACAAGCGCCCCCTACTGTCTCTGCGACGTTCGAATGAAGTAGTTCATCTGCTGGCGGTTCTTCAGCACTTCGACCCCGACCTTGTCCTCGACGAGACCGAGCGCGCGATCCACGCGCACCAGATCCGCCTGCCGCTGCACGTTGACGTCGCGCATCAGCTCGGCGATCCGCAGCGCCAGCTCCCGCTGCTGCCGCTTCTCGCTGTCCTCGACGAGCGCGCGGACGCGCCGGATCTGATCGGCGTCGGCCGTCCGCGGCGCCGCCGCGGCGCTCGACGTCTGCGCCGCGCGCAGCTCCGTGCGCAGTTGCCGCTCGAGCGCGGCGAGATCCGTTTTCCACGGCGCCGCTCCGGCGGCGCCCGCCGTCTGCGCCGCGGGCGGCGCCGCGGGTGCCGCGACTTGCGCGCCGCGCGACCAGCCGGTGCGGATCGTGAGGCCGCTGCGATCGTAGTGAACATCGAGGTTCGCAATCCCTGCCGCGACGCCGAGGACGAGCACCGCCGCGACGGCCTGCGCCCACGCGGGCACGCGCCACGGCGCGCGCGAATCGGGAATGATCGACGGAGGATTCGACGATGGACTCGAGGGACCGAAGTTCGGCTCGGGCGGCGCCCAGCGCGCCAGCTGCGCGCGAACGCCGCGCAGCGCGTCGAGCTCTCCGCGGCATGCCGCGCACGTCCGCAGGTGCGCCTCGAACCGCGCGCGATCCGCCGCCGCCTCCGCGCGGCCATCGTCGTAGAGAAACGTGATCAACGCGTCGTCGCGATCGCCGGAATAGGTGCAGACAGGTTCAGTCATAAAGTGGCTTTGGTGTTCTTCTTCGCCTCGCCCTTCGCGAGCTCCCGGCGAAGGACGGTCAGGCCCTGATACAAACGCGTCTTCACCGTGCTCAACGGGCAGCCGACCAGCTCCGCGATCTCCTGAAATGTGAGCCCATGGTATTCCTTCAGCACGATCGCCGTGCGCTGTTCTTCGGGCAAGAGCGCCATCGCGCGCTCGACGGCGCGCGACAGATCTTTGCGTGCAACCAGATCCTCGATCGATTCGGCCGGCTCCGCGGCGGCGGCCAGCTCCATGACGTCGACGTCCTCGGGCGGTTGGACGATGGGCGCCCGGCGCTCACGCCGAATCCAGTCGCGGCACAGGTTGAGGGCGATGCGATACAGCCACGACGAGAACTTGGCCTGCCCCCGGAAGCCCGGGAGCGCGCGAAAGGCGCGCAGAAACGTCTCCTGACACACGTCTCGCGCATCCTCTTCGCGGCCGATCGTTCGGTACGCAAGGGCGTAGATGGGCCGCTCCCATCGAAGCACCAGCTCGTTGAAGCTGTCGGAGTCGCCGCCTATCGATCGGGCGACGAGCTCCTCGTCCGTCCACGTCATGCGGAGCGCGGAGGGTCCTCTCTGTTTTCAGGAATTAGGACGCCGGACGACGACCGAGAGTCTGTGACACCTAACAGCCTGAGTGTATTGGCCTTAGGAGCTGCGATCCAGTACAATCCCCGCGCGACCACCTCAGCCGCCCGGCGCTGATGTCCAGAAATACTGTGCAACGTCCTATCGCCTCGCTGCTCGCGCATAGCGAGAACGCGAACGAGCTGTTGCCGCATCTGCATCAGCATGCGCTGGACGTCACCGGCGGCGTCTGCTCGCTGCTGTTCCGTCACAATCCGCGGACCGGCGACCTGCAGGCGACCTCCGGCTTCGCGCTCGATTCGCTGCGCACCGATCCATGGCTTCCTGGCGCGGAGGAGGCGGCGGTCGTGGCCGAGGCGTTCACCCGCCACGCGCCGACGCTCGTCGCCGACATCGGACGCCACGCGCCGGAGCTCGCGGCGCGCCTCTGCGCGCGCGCGGCGCTGCTGCTGCCGCTGGTCCGCGGCGGCGAGCGCGTCGGCCTGCTGGCGATCGGCTTCGAAACGCCGCCGTCGGCCGGGAGCGTCGAACGCGCCGGGGCGGAGGTCGGCGACGCCTTCATCACGGCGCTCGAGCTCCTGCACCTGCGGCAGACCGATGAACTGCAGCGCGACGTTCGCGAGCTGCTCGACGAGTTCGTCGGCAGCCTCGCGGCGACGCTGAATCTGTCGGCGGGGCTCGACATCTTCTGCCACGGCGCGAACCGGCTCTTCGGCGCCGATCGTACGTCGGTCTGGGTGCACGATCGGCGCGCGCGGCAGCTGATGCTGCAGGCCTCGTCGGAAGCGTCCGAGGTCGTCCGCGGCGTCCGCGTCAGCAGCGACGATCCGTCGGCGCCGGCGGCCGTCGCGATGCGGCGGACGCGCGCGGAGATCGTGCCGCCGGCGGCCGACGAGGCGACCGCGATCGTCACGGTGCCGCTGCGCGGCACGCGGCGCGCGCTCGGCACGATCGTCTTCGAGGGCGTGCGCGTCGAGACCGGCGGCGAGCTGGATCTCCTCGATCGCGCCGACGAGCTCGGGCGTCAGCTGTCGAGCGCCATCGAGAACATGCAGCTCCTCGACGACGTGATGCGATCGCGCCGCGAGCTCGAGAACACCTTCGACTCGATCACGCACCTGGTCGCCGTCTCCGACATGCGCGGCCACATCGTCCACGTGAACCGCGCGTTCGCGACGCGCGTCGGGCACAAGCGCGAGGATCTGATCGACAAGCCGATCGGCGACTACATCGGCGCGGAGCTCGCCGCCTTTCTCGAGCAGCACAAGGCGAGCCGCGCGACGCGGGCGCACGGCGACGCCGCCGTCACCAGCGAAGTCGTCGACCCGGTCTGGAAGGGGCCGTTCATGGTGACGGTCACCGACCTGCTCGACCACGATCGCGAGCCCGTCGGCAGCGTCGTCGTCGCGCGCGATCTGACGTCGCAGACGCGGCTGGAGGCCGAGCGCGAGGAGCTGCGCAAGCGGCTGACGCAGAGCGAGAAGCTGGCGGCGCTCGGCCAGTTCGTGGCCGGGATCGCGCACGAGCTCAACAACCCGCTCCAGGGCGTGCTCGGCCACCTCGAGCTGCTGCGGACGACCGGCGCCTTTCCGAAACAGCTGCGCCGCGAGGTCGGTACGATCTATCGTGAAGCTGACCGGGCGGCCAAGATCGTGCGAAACCTGCTCGTCTTCGCCGGATCGCGGCGGCTCGTGCGGCGCGCGGTGAGCCTGAACGTCGTCCTGCAGAAGGTGCTCTCGCTGCGCGCGCCGGCGCACCGTGCGATCGGCATCGAAGTCGTGCGACACTATGACGAAAAGCTGCC
>Ga0075435_100000037_pt1 | contig 68955 bp, 59 predicted proteins | sample RhiMethybrSRZTD4_FD_75302 | JGI IMG/M metagenome (GOLD analysis project Ga0075435, IMG submission 75302) | Populus rhizosphere microbial communities from Tennessee, USA - Rhizosphere MetaG P. TD hybrid SRZTD4 | ecosystem: Host-associated > Plants > Roots > Rhizosphere > Soil | place: USA...
ACGTGGCAGCTCTCGCACGCGGCGTCGAGGTTGTCGCTCGCGTCCCACAGCTCGTCGACCTTCTTCGTTCGGACGATCTCCATCACCTCGAGGCCGACGTTGCGGAGCGCCTCGATTTTCGCGTTCCACAGCACCGGATCGGCTTCCACCTTCGCCTTGATCTGCGCCGGCGTCAGCTCCTCGCCCTCCACCGGAGATTTGGTGCTCTCGTCTCCGGGCGGCGCGAACGGCCGCGGAACCTTCAGCAGGTAGACGCCCTCGGCCAGCGTCACCGCGCCCATGCGGATCTTGTCCCAGTCTTCGTCCGTCTTCGGCAGGTGGCTCACCGTGCCATGCGGCGTGTCGACGATGGCGACGGCATCGAAGATGTTGTCGGCGATCGGATCGATCATGTCGCGCATCAGCTCCTTGACCGACACGATCGGCTTCATGTCGCCCCAGAGCGGCGGCGCCGGCTGCGCGGTGGCGGAAGGCGGCGTCGTCGGCTTCGACGACGAGCACGACAACGCGAGCGCCGCGGCCACGATCTGCGCGCCGCCCATGGCCAGGCGGCGTCTACAACGGGAGGTCAACATCTCGACTCCATCGGATCAGATGCTCGATGCGGTGGTGCGGCGGCCGACGTGAGCGGATCGTATACCGGCGCGCCCGGCTCGTGAAAGGCTGCCGTGTCCCGCCGTGTTATCGTGTGCGGAACGGCCTGGTGGTCGGCTTCTAAGCGCGGACTGGAGGTTCGATGTCTCGCGGATTCTTTGCGATCGCGATTGCCGCCATGCTTGCCGCGCCGCTGGTTGCCGCGCAGGGCGCTCGACACGCCGGAGCGGGGCAGCCGGATCTGCAGGGCGTCTGGAACTTCTCGACGCTGACGCCGCTGGAGCGGCCCGCGGAGTTCGCCGGGCGCGAGTTCCTCACCGACGCGGAAGCGAAGGCGTACGAGGAGCGGACCATCGCGCGCAACAACCGCGACAACCGCGAGCAGGCGGCCGATGCCGACGTCGCGAGCGCGTACAACGAGTTCTGGTGGGATCGCGGGATCCATGCGGCGCGCGTGCACGGCAAGGTGCGCACGTCGCTCATCGTCGATCCGCCGGACGGCCGCCTCCCGCCGCTGACCCCCGAAGGCCAGGCGCGCGCCACCGCGCGCGCCGAGGCGCGGCGCCTCCACCCGGCCGACGGCCCCGAGGATCGATCGCTCGGCGAGCGCTGCCTGCTCTTCAACGCGGGCCCGCCGATGCTCTCGGGCCCGTACAACAACTACGTGCAGATCTTTCAGACGCGGGATCACGTCGTCATCAACAACGAGATGATCCACGACGCGCGCGTCGTGCCGCTCGACGGCCGCCCGCACGTGCCATCGGCGGTCCGTCTGCTGCTCGGCGACTCGCGCGGCCGCTGGGAGGGCGACACGCTCGTCGTCGAGACGACGAACTTCACGAACAAGACAACGGTGCGCGGCTCGGGCGAAGGGCTGCGGCTCGTCGAGCGCTTCACACGAACCGGACCGTCGACGCTGCTCTACGAGTTCACCGTGGACGATCCCGCGTCGTTCACGAAGCCGTGGTCTGCGGTGCTGCCGATGACGAAGACCGACGATCGCCTGTACGAGTACGCGTGCCACGAGGGGAACTACGCGATGACCGGCATCCTCCGCGGCGCTCGCGCCAACGACTCACAGCGCTGACGACGCTGACGACGATCAACGCAGAACCCGCAGAGCCGCAGAACAGATTTTCTCTGCGTGTCCACAATTCGCCGAGAAAGTTTTCTCTGCGTGTTCTGCGTGCTCTTCGTTGTACGTCGTCCGCTACGGCACGCGCTCGAGGGTGAGGCGGCGTGTGAGCGTTTCCGTGCCGCCGCGCGTGGTGTTCGGCGCGGGGCCGAAGAGCAGTTTGCCGTTCTCGAATCGATAGAAGCGCTTCTGCTCCGTGCCGACGTAGTCGGGCCGCCAGGCGGCTTCGACTTTGAGCGTCACGCTCCCCGCCGCGGCGTCGACGACGCACGGGCCCGAGTAGGCGATGTAGGAGCTGAGGAGCGCCGCCTTCATCTGCTCGGCCGGCGGCGCGGCGGCCGCGGCGAACGTCGGCGTGTCGGTCGACATGATCTGCAGGTAGCAGGCGCCGCGATCGACGACGATCGATCCCGCCGGATGCGCGCCCCACGGCAGCCGCGCCACGGTGCCGTCGGCGCGCAGATCCTCGGCCGCGATCAGCTTCCAGCGACCTTCGAGGGCTGGAGGAGCCGGAGAGGCAGCCGCGGCAGCATCCGACTTGCCAGACCCAGCCGGCCCATCCGTCCCACCGGCGGCAGCAGGCCGCCGGCCATACCCAGGACGGTAATGCTGATGGCAGCTCGTGCACGACGTGTAGAGCTGATCGTTCACCGCCTCGAGCGCGGCGACGTCCTTCGCGCGCGCCGCGCGAAACGCCGCGCGCCCGGCGTCGAGCATCAGCTTGGCGTCGGCCATCCATCGATCCTGGTCGCGCGCGCGGCCCGGCATCATCAGCAGGTTCGCCGCCTCGGCGACGGCGAGCGCCTTTCCCTGCAGCTCGCCCCACTCGGCCTCGTTGGCCGGCGTCCGCGTCGCGATGTAGAAGATCGCGTCCGATGAGGGATAGATGATCTTCACCATGAGATCGCTCATGGTGCCGACCGGCTGCGCGGCGGTCTGGCCGAAGGCCGGCAGGGCCGCGAGCAGCACGAGCCCGGCGAGTCGCATGCCTGTGCGCATGCCCGTATAATACGCGCACCGCATGTCCCTTCTGCCGTTTTGCCAGTGGCTGGCGGAGACGCCGGGGAGTATCACTCTGCGCGAGTCCCTGTACACGTATCCGCTCGTCGAATCGGCGCACGTGCTCACGCTGTGTCTCTTCGTCGGACTCGCGGCGATGTGGGACCTCCGGCTCCTGGGCGTCACGCTCACGCGCGTGCCGGCCTCCGAGCTCAAACAGCGGCTCGGCCCGTGGATCAAGGGCGGCTTCGTCGTGATGATCACGACCGGCGTGCTGCTGTTCTCCGCGATTCCGGTCCGCTCGTATCAGAGCCTGTGGTTCCGGATGAAAGCCGTGGCGCTCGTGCTCGCCGGCCTCAACGCGTTCGTGTTTCACCGCGGGATCGATCGGACGATCGAACACTGGGATCGCGATCCGATTCCGCCGCGGTCCGCGCGCCGCGCCGGCGCTCGATCGCTCGTCCTCTGGACGGTCGTCGTCGTGTGCGGCCGCATGATTGCCTACAGCTGGTTCGACTGCGACAAGCAGCCGCACTCCCGCATCGTCAACACCCTGGCTGGATGCGTCGTGCCCGGCGAAGGAGCGCAGTAGATGAACCTGCTGCGATTTTTTCAGTGGATGTCGCAGACGCCGGTCTGCCAGGCGCTCGCCCAGTCGCCGTGGGCCTTTGCGGTGATCGAGTCGGTGCACCTGCTCGGGCTGGCGGCGATCGGCGGCGCCGTGCTCGTGCTCGACCTGCGGCTGCTCGGCCTCGGCCTTCGCGATCAGCCGATCGACCGGATCGCGCGCGACGCGCATCCGTGGCTCGTGCGGAGTTTGATCGTCATGCTCGCCACCGGCGTATTGCTGTTCTCCACCGAGCCGGTCAAGTGCTACCAGAGCACGGCGTTCCGGGTGAAGATGTCGTCGCTCCTGCTCGCGATGATCTTCGCGTTCACCGTGCGACAGAGAGTCGCGATGGCCGGCGACGGGCGCGTGAAGCCGGTGTGGCTGAAGGTCGTGGCCATCGTTTCGCTGACGCTCTGGTTCGGCGTGGGCGCCAGCGGACGGTGGATTGGGTTCTCTGCGTAGAGAAGAAAAACACTGGAAGAAGGAGACAACATGCAGACCGCATCGAGGCGAATGACGCTTGTGGTTGCCGGAGCGGCGATCGCGGGGCTGATCGGCGTCGCGTTGGTCAGAGGTGGCACCGGAGTGTCCGTGCGCGCGGCGGCGGCTTCGGCCATTCCTTCGCCCGCAACCGCAGCGCGGCCTGCGGTGCTCTCCCCCGCGTGCGGCCTTCCGGGATACGCGCAGGCGGCGGCGCCGTCGGCGTCGCCGAAGCGGCAGCTGTCGGACGAGGCGTTCAAGAACGTACAGCTGCTCAAAGGCATCCCCGTCGACGAGTTCATGGGCGCGATGGGTCTGTTCTCGGCCGCCACGAGCATGTGCTGCCTCGAGTGTCATGCGCCGGACTGGACCTTCGACACGCCGAGAAAGATCACCACCCGCAAGATGATTCAGATGGTCAACACCATCAATCAAACGAACTTCTCGGGGCGGAAGGTCGTCAGCTGCTGGACCTGCCATCGCCAGAGCGATCGTCCCCAGGTCACGCCGACGCTCGATGTGGTGTACGGCGAACCGATCTACTGGGCGCCCGATGATCTCTTCCAGCAGGCTCCCGGCGCGCCGGCGCCCGACAAGGTTCTCGACAAGTACATTCAGGCTGTCGGCGGCGCCGAGCGCCTGGCGAAGCTCACGAGCTTCGTCGGGAAGGGATCGGCCACGCTGTTCGGAGGAGGCTTCAAGAGCGCGGTCGAGCTGTACGTCAAAGCTCCCAATCAGCGCACGCTGATCATCCACCAGGAGCTCGGAAACAAGACGACGACGTTCGACGGCCACAACGGCTGGCTGGCGTCGGCGGTCACGCCGGTACCGGTGATGGATTTGACGGGAGGAGAGCTGGACGGAGCCAGGCTGGACGCGGAGTTGTCCATTCCAGGCCGGGTCAAACAGGCGCTCACCCAATGGCGCGCCGCCTTGCCCCGCGAGATCGCCGGCCGTTCGGTCAACGTGCTTCAGGGAACCGGCACCGGAGGGCTCACCGCAACGCTGTTCTTCGACGTCGAGTCCGGCCTGCTGACGCGCGTCGTGCGGTACGCCAACTCGGCGATGGGCCGGGTGCCAACACAGATCGACTTCGAAGACTACAGGGACGTTGCCGGAGTCAAGGTGCCGTTCAAGTGGGCCTTTGCATGGGTGTCGGGTCGCGATGTCGTCGAGCTGACCGACGTGCAGCCGAATGTCGCGATTGACGCGGCGAAGTTCGCGAAGCCGGCTCCGGCCGCAGCCGCGCGCTAAGGCGTCTGCCTACTTTGCGCTCTTCTCCGTCTCCCGGAGCCTCGCGCCGCGCAGGATGTCGCCGAGCGCGTAGTTCCCCTCGTGGCACGCGTACTCGAACAGCCGCGCGTCGGTCGCCGGCCACGCTTCCTCGCCGGACCACGCGCGCGTCCACGTGCGCGGATCCTCGATCGTGAACTGATAGCGCAGCGTCTTCGCATCGAGGCGCGAGAAGCGCTCGACGACGTGGAGATCCTCGCTCGACCCGCGGTAGCGCGTCTTGTCGGTGAAGTTCGTCGTGTCGACGACGAGCGTGTCGCCGTCCCAGCGGCCGATCGAGTCGCCCGTCCACTTCCTGATCGCCGGTGGCAGGTGCTCGGCGTTCATCCGCACGACGCGCGCGTCGTGCACCATCTCGTTGAGGATCAGGATGGTCGTCGGCGTCTGCACGATCTGGTGGAAGTTGTTGTAGAGGACCGGCATCGCCGGCGGACCCGACGTCGATCCGAACCCGAGGAGGCAGCGCTCGCCGAGCGGACGCCGCTCGGGATCGTCGTACGCGCCGGGTCCCTCGAAGCCCGGATCGTTCTCCTGCGCGTCGGACGAGGGCCGCGCGATGCGCGCGAGCCGCTCGCGTCCTTCCGGCGTCGTCGGCGGCAGCCGGCCGTCCGGCGGATCGACGATGATCGACATCCGCTTCTGGCCGTCGATCGTGAAGTACTCGGTGCCGTTGTCGACCCAGAAGTTGTTGTAGCCGCCGACATTCCCCGCCGCGCCGGTCGATCCGTCGCCGCCGACCGGCGGCGCGCTGCGATCGCCTTTGCTCGGCTGCGCCGCCCGCTTCACGCGATCCGCGCGGACCTGCTCGAGGCGCGCCGCCTCTTCCTTCGTCATCACGAGCGGCGTGCCGGCGTCGCGCTCGAGCGGCGTCATCGACGCGATGTCGTAGGTGCCCTGGAGATCGGGATGTCCGTCGGAGGTGCGTGGAATGGATTTCGCCGATTGCGCGAGCGCGCTCGAGGCGAAGACGAAGAGACAGCCGACCGCGAGGATCGTGCGCATGTCGACGGCCCTCCGTCCATCGGAGACCGGCCGCGAAGAGTCGCCTTCGCGCTCTTTGCGGCCTTCGCTTCCTTTGCGGCCTTTGCTTATTTCCCGCCGCGCCCGCGCTGGCCCGGCTTCGGGGCCTCGTTCGGATCGGCGCCGTCGGTCGGCGCGCCGGTGCCCGACGACCCGAGGAACAGCTTGCGGCCGTCCGGGTACGTCACGTTGCGCCCGTTCGCGCGCAGCAGCGTGTGGTCGCGCGCCTGATAGCCGTCGATCACGAGGACCGTCCCCGGCTTGAGCGACTCGCGCGTGATGCCGCGGCGCAGCAGCGTGTTCGGCGTGCCGCCCTCGACCATCCATTCCTTCTTCGTGCCGTCCGGCTCGGTCACGTCGATGTGAATCCACGCGTGCGGGTTCACCCATTCGACTTTCGTCACCGGCCCCTTGAGGAGGACCGGCTTGTTCGGGTCGAACTCGCCGCCGAACGCATGGTGGCCGACGACCGGCACGCTTGCCAGCAGGAGACCCACGGCCGACAGGACGATCGTTCTCATGGCATGCATCTCAGTTGCCCCCCGTCTTCTTCTTCGCCTCGTCCGCTTCCTTCAGGCGCGCTCCACGCAGGATGTTCCCCAGCGCGTAGTTGCCCTCGTGGCAGGCGTATTCATAGAGTAACTCATCGGTGGCCGGCCAGGTGTATTCAGCCGTCCACGGCCGCGTCCACGTCCCGGGATCCTCGACCGTGAAACGGTAGAGCAGGCTCTTCGCGTCGGCGCGCGTGAAGCGCTCGACGATGTGCAGGTTCTGCGTGGCGCCGCGGAAGCGCGTCTTGTCGGTGAAGTTCGTCGTGTCGACGACCAGCGTGTCGCCCTCCCAGCGGCCCACCGAGTCGCCCATCCACTTGCGCACGGTCGACGGGAGGTGCTCCGCGTTCATGCGGACGATCCGCGCGTCGTGCACCATCTCGGTGAGGATGACGACCGAATCCGGCGTCTGCACGATCTGGTGGAGGTTGTTGTAGAAGTAGTTCGGCAGCACCGGCGGACCGGACGTCGATCCGAACCCCATCAGGCAGCGCTCGCCGAGCGGACGGCGCTCCGGATCGTCGTACGCGCCGTTGCCCTCGAACCCGGGATCGTCCTCGCGCGCCGTCTGATCGGACGTCGGACGATTGACGTTGCGCGCGACGCGCTGCCGCGCCTCCGGCGTCATCTGCGGCACGCGGCCGTCGGGCGGATCGATGAGCAGCGACGCGCGCTTGCGGCCGTCGACGACCGTGTACTGCGACCCGGCGTCGATCCAGAAGCTGTTGTAGCCGCCGACGTTGCCCGCAGGGCCCGGCGATCCGTCGCCGCCGAGCGGCGGCGCGGGGCGATCGCCCTTGAGCGGCGCGTCGCCCGACACCTTGCGCGCGAGCGCCTGTCGCTCGCCCTTCTTCGCGTCCTCGTCGGCGAGCACGAGCGGCGATCCGGCCGCGCGCTCGACCGGCGTCAGCGTCGCGAGATCGTAGGTGCCCTGCAGATCGGGATGGCCGTCCTTCGTCCGCGGAATCGACGACTTCGATTGCGCCGCGAGCGACGCCGTCGCCATACCGCCAGCAAGGATCGCCGCCGCGAACAATCGATAACGCATCACCTAGCCCCTAGCCCCCAGCCCCTATCGCGACAGCGGCTTCTTCCGGAACGCGCCGTACATCAGCTCCTCCACGAACTCCACGCACTTGAAGTCCATCAGCTGCGCGTTCTTCTCGAGCCGGCGATACAACGGCATGCTGAGCTTCCACGGCCGCGTGAACGTCTCCGGATCGGTGATCGTCGCCTCGTAGCTCAGCACGTCGGGGCCGGTGCGCGTCCAGCGCTCCACGACCTTCATCTGATCGCTGTGGAAGTTGCCCGAGCGATCGAACCACGTGCTGTCGTTGAAGCCGCTCGCCTCGATGACGAACGTCTCGCCCTCCCAGCGACCGACCGACTGGCCCATCCAGGAGTCGACCGGCGCCGGCCCCGGATCCTTCAGGTAGATGTTGCGCACGGCGCCGGCGTATTGATACGCGAAGAAGACGGCGCTCTGGCTCTGCAGGATCTGGAACGGCTGCGGCATGTAGTTGGCGCGCGGCACGCCCGGCAGGTAGCACTTGATCTCCGGATCGCGCTCGAGCCACTTCTCCTGGTTCTCTTTCTTCTTGGCGAGCGCGTCGGGCTTGTACGGGATGGCGCCGCCCTCGACGATGCCGACGCCGGGCGGCACGGAGCCGACGGCGCCGAGCGCGAGCACCGGCGCCGCAGGCACCGGCCCGTACGGGCCGGCGCGGAGCGCCAGCGCGGGGCGCGCCATGTGCATCTCGATGTCGTAGTTGGCTTCGTTGTTCGCCTGCCAGATGCCGTTCAGATCCGGCTTGCCGTCCGCCGTTCGCGGCGCGCGGTAGGCCGCGGGCGCCTGGCCGGCCAGCGGCGCCGCCCATGCGGCGACGAGCGCGCCTCCGGCGGCCGCCACGATCGCGATGATCAGACCCTTCACGTTGTTTCCCACGTGAGACGCCCTCCAAGCAGGCGAACATCGTCGCCGCAGTGCCTTTGAAAGTCAACATTTGCAGTTGACTCTCGCCGGCGCGCGGCCGAGTATCCCCGGCGGTGAATGTCGTTCGCCATGACGGGCGAGGAGGCGGCATGTATCGAGCCCTCGTTGCGGCTGCGTTGGTTCTCGTCGCCGCTCCCGCGCGGGCGCAGGAGCGCGCCAGCATCGTCGGCGTCGTCCAGGACACGTCGGGGGCCGTGCTGCCGGGCGTCACCGTCGAGGCGTCGAGCCCGGCGCTCATCGAGCGCGTCCGCAGCGGCGTCACCGACGGATCGGGACGCTACGCGATCATCGATCTCCGCCCGGGCGTCTACACGGTGACGTTCTCGCTCGCCGGATTCAAGAGTTATAAGCGCGAAGGGATCGTGCTCGAGGGATCGTTCGCCGCGACGGTGAACGGCAGCCTGAGCGTCGGGCAGATCGAAGAGACCGTCACGGTGACCGCGGGCTCGCCGGTCGTCGATCTGCAGAGCACGCAGAACCAGTCGGTGATCAACCGCGAGGCGCTCGACGTGCTGCCGGCGGCGCGCACGATGCAGGGCGGCGCGAGCCTCGTGCCCGGCGTCAGCTTCTACAGCCAGGGCTTCACGAGCAACATGTCGATCCACGGATCGCTGCGCGAGGATCAGCACATCTACTTCGACGGGATGAACATCGGGCAGAACCTGACGCAGAACGGCCAGCAGGCCAACGGCGTCGGTGTGAACGAGCTCGCGCAGCAGGAGCTGGTCTACGACGCCGGATCGCAGTCGGCGGAGGTCGCCGTCGGCGGCGTGCGCATGGACTCGATTCCGCGCGAGGGCGGCAACCAGTTCTCCGGCATCCTGCGCGTCTTCGGCGGCACCGGATCCTGGCAGAACGACAACATCACCGACGAGCTGCGCCCGTTCATCAGCGCGGGCAACGCGCTCGACTACACCTACGACGTCAACGCGGTCGTCGGCGGGCCGATCAAACAGAACACGCTGTGGTTCCTCTTCGCGCAGCGCGTCTCGCAGACCAACAACCTCATCCCGCTGCCGACGCAGTACTTCCCGCAGGGCGGGCAGTCGGAGTCGGGCGGGCAGGTGGCGCCGCACACGACGGTGCGCCTGACGTGGCAGGCGTCGCCGCGCAACAAGATCGTCTGGGCGTTCTACAAGTCGCAGGGCGGCACGAAGCGCTTCGACGTCGGCTGCACGGCGACGAGCTTCAACAGCGTCTCGTGCATCTCGCCCGAGGCGGCCTACTGGCTGCCGACGCCGCTGCAGTACGCGTCGCAGGTGAAGTGGACGTCGCCGATCACCGGCCGGCTGCTCCTCGAGGTCGGCGAGTCGTTCTCGGTGCCGACCTACAAGTTCAACTACCAGCCCGGCGTCGGGCCGCTCGACGTGCAGCACGTCAACGCGAGCACGAGCGTGCGCACCGTCGCGTCGAGCACCGCGCCGCAGGACTACTTCAGCCAGACGTGGAACACCGTCGTCAACCTGTCGTACGTGACGGGCTCGCACAACTTCAAGGTGGGCGTCAACAACTCGACCGGCTACGAGCGGACGAAGGTGATTCGCAACGGCGACGTCTCGACGCTCACCTACGTGAACGTCGGCGGCGTGCCGGCGCCGAGCACGGTGACGGTGACCAACTCGCCGTACGAGCGGTACGAGAACCTGAACGCGAACCTCGGCGTCTTCGCGCAGGACAAGTGGACGGCGTCGCGGCTCACGCTCACCTACGGCGCGCGCTACGACTACTTCAACGCGTCGACCCCGGCGGAATCCGATCAGGGCGGCCGCTTCATGACGGCGGCGGCGCAGGCAGCGCGCGCGAACATCGCGCCGGTGTCGTGCGTGCCGTGCTGGAACGACTGGGCGATCCGCTTCGGCGCGTCCTACGATCTCTTCGGCACCGGCAAGACGGCGCTCAAGACATCGGTCGGCAAGTTCCTCGGCCAGCAGGCGCTCGGCCTCGCCTCGTCGGTGAACCCGGGCGGCAACCAGACGGACGCGCGCGCGTGGACGGATCTCGATCGCAACGGCACCGTGTTCGACGCCGGCGGCAACGTGCAGTTCAACGAGATCGGTCCGCCGCGCAACAACAACTTCGGCATCCCGGGCATCGGCACGACGCAGTTCGATCCGGCGCTGCCGCGGCCGACCAACTGGGAGGAGACCGTCTCGGTGCAGCACGAGCTCGTGCCGAACGTGTCGGTGACCGGCGGCTTCTACCATCGATCCTTCCAGCACCTGCAGTACACGAAGAACACGCTGGTCGATCCCAACGCCGACTACACGCCGTTCACGATCACGATTCCGCCGAACGCGAGCCTGCCGGGCGGCGGCGGGCAGGCAATCACGATGTACAACCTGAATCCCGGCAAGCTCGGCGTCGTCAACAACGTGCTGACGTGGTCGGACGCGAACACGCGCGTCTACAACGGCTTCGAGGTGAGCGCGAACGCGCGCTTCGGCCGCCGCGCGTTCGTCTTCGGCGGCATCACGACCGATCGCACGGCGACCAACAACTGCGACGGTCCGGTGACGACGGCCTCGAACGCCACGCCGTCGAACCCGAACAACTATCGCTTCTGCAGTCAGGTGCCGCCGTTCCAGACGCTCTACAAGGCCTCGGGCGCGTACACCTTCCCCGGCGACCTGAACCTCAGCGTGACGTTCCAGGCGCGGCCGGGCATCAGCGTCGGATCGTTCTACACCTTCAACAGCGCCATCGCCGGCGTGGCGCTCACCGGCGGCGGCAACCTCACGGTCAACGCCGTCGATCCGACGACGCAGTATTACGATTACGTGAAGACGCTGGACGCGCGCATCGCGCGTACGTTCCGCTACGGCCGCACGCGCGTCGAGCCGTTCCTGGAGATCTTCAACCTCCCGAACTTCTCGACGGTGGTGACGGTGAACGAAACGATCGGGCCGAGCTATTACACGCCGGGGATCATCGTCCAGGGGCGCCGTCTGCAGCTCGGCGGACGGATCGACTGGTAATCGCGAGGTCGATATGAAGCGAGTTATCGCCGGGCTCGTGTTCGTCGTTGTCGCGGCGCCGGCGTTCGCCGGCGGCACGCCGACCTTCAGCCGCGACGTCGCGCCCATCCTGTACAAGAACTGCGTCGAGTGTCATCGGCCGGCCGCGATGGCGCCGATGTCGCTCCTCACCTACGACGAGGCGCGGCCGTGGGCGCGCGCGATCAGGCAGAAGGTCGTCGCGCGTCAGATGCCGCCCTGGGGCGCCGATCCGTCGATCGGCAAATACGCGAACGACGTCAGCCTGAAGCAGGCCGACATCGACACGATCGCCGCATGGGTGGACGGCGGCGCGCCGGAAGGCGACCGCGCGGAGCTGCCCCGGCCGCCGCAGTTCGCCGACGGGTGGTCGATCGGATCGCCCGACTACGTCTTCAGGATGCAGAAGCCGTTCACCGTGCCGGCCGACGGCACCGTGCCGTACGTCTACATCACGGTGCCGACCAACCTGAAACAGGACATCTGGATCAAGGCCGTCGAGCTGAAGCCGACCGATCGCCGCGTCGTGCACCACATCATCAGCACGCTCGTCGAGGGCAGCGGCGCGGCGCCCGATCCGGAGCCGAAGCTCGCGCGCGATCCGGCGCGCAAGGAGATCGGCGGCGGTCTCGGCGGCCTCGTGCCGGGGCGCTTGTACGGCGAGTTCGACGAAGGCGTCGCGCGGAAGATTCCGGCCGGCGCCGACATCGTGCTGCAGATGCACTACACGACGATCGGACAGGCCGTCACGGATCAGACCGAGATCGGCGTCGTCGTCGCGAAGGAGCCGCCGGCGAAGCTGCGGCTCGAGGCCGGCGGAGCGATCCCGAACATGCAGTTCGCGATTCCGCCCGGCGATCCGAACTACGAGGTGGTCGGGCAGCAGAAGTTCGATCGCGATACCTATCTGTACAGCCTTTACCCGCACATGCACGTGCGCGGCAAGGACGCGACCTACACGATCATCTATCCCGACGGCCGCGAGGAGATCGTGCTGCGCGTGCCGAAGTACGACTTCAACTGGCAATTGAGCTACAAGCTCGCGGAGCCGAAGTTCATGCCGAAGGGATCGACGCTGAAGGTGACGATGCACTACGACAATTCGGCGGCGAACCGGTACAACCCGGATCCGACGGCAACCGTGCGGTGGGGCGAGCAGACGTGGGAAGAGATGATGCTCGGCTACTACGGCACGATCGAGCTGCCGGGATCCACCGCGACGCGCACGAGACCTCGGTGAATCGGGTAATCGGGTAACCCGATCCCCTCAGTACTGCGGAAACGAGAAGAGCACCACGAGCCAGAGCGCGAAGCACGAGACCAGCAGCACGCACACGCCGCCGACGAGCGAGGCGACGGTATCCGCCGTCGACCGCCGGCCCGCGATGGTGCCGACGAGCAGCAGCCCGCCGTTGACGCCGACCACGCCGAGAGCGAACGCGACGGTTCGCCATGCGATGAAGCGGAGCGCGTCGAGCGGGGGGAGCGCGAGGTGCGGCGGCAGCGCGCGCACGTAGGCGACCAGCGCCGCGATGAACGCCGCGACGAGCGCCGCGTCGACGCTCACCCACACCTTCCAGGGCCGGACCGGTTCGAGCGTCGCCACCTCGGTCATGACAGCGCCTCCAGCAGCCGCTCGACGTCGCGCATGTCGTTGTAGATCGACGGCGCGATCCGGATCCAGTACGGCGCGACGCGGACGACGACCTTCGCCGCCTCCAGCTTGCGCGCCGCCGCGCGCGTGTCGCGGCTCGCGAAGGTGACGATGGGCGACGTGCTGCCGTGCGGCGTCGCCGGCGTGAACCCGAGCCGCGGCATCTCGTCCTGCAGCCGCTTCAGCATGGGCTGGCGGTAGCGCTCGATGGCCTCGACGCCGAGCCGCTGGATGTAGGGCAGCGACACCGCCAGCGCCGCCGCGACCTCGTTCGCGACGGTTCCCAGCTCGACGTAGCCGGCCGCGTCGTTGCGCGCGCTCCACGTCACCGGCGCCGGCGACTGCGGATCGAACGGCGACAGGTGGATGTCCACGTCGCCGGCCGATCGATAGCTCCAGTGCGGCCGCCGCACGACGGTGCCGAGCAGATCCTCGCGCACGTAGAGGAACGCGAGGCCGAAGTCGCCCATCAGCCACTTGTAGGTCGCGCACGCGGCGAAATCGACGCCGCTCGCGCGCACGTCGATCGGCACGGCGCCCGCCGCCTGGATGACGTCGGCGTAGACGTAGGCGCCGTGCGCGTGCGCGAGATCGCACACGGCCTTCAGATCGTGCTGGAAGCCGTTGTACATCGAGACGAGCGAGATCTCGACGAGCTTCGTCCGGCGATCGACGACGCGCTCGAGATCCGCGAGGTCGATCCGCCCCTCGCGCGGCGCGACGACGCGCAGATCGAGCCCCTGCTTCTGCATCTCCATCAGGTGGACCAGCGCCCCCTCGAAGTGCAGCGCGTCGGTCACGACGTTGCCCTCGAATTTCGAGATGCCGAGGCAATCGACGACGAAGTTCTCGCCGGCGCTCGTGTTCGGAATGTAGGCGATCTCCGACGGCTTCGCGTTGACGAGCGCCGCGAACGCCGCGCGCGGATCCACGCGCGGCGGCTGCCCGGCGGCGCCGACCGTCCCGCGCCGGTTCACCGCGTCGCGGTACGCGTCGGCAGACGCGATCGGCATCGGGTGCGTGAAGGCGCCGCTCAGATACGTGACGCCCTTCTCGAAGGCGAAGTCCGCCTTGCGCGGAAAGCCCGCCGCGCCGCCGCCGCCGGGCGCCGCGACCGCTCGGACATCGCGAAGCGCCGCCGCCGCGGCAGCCGTGCCGAGCCCGGCCAGCAGCGCGCGCCGATTGATAGCCATCCCGGGCCTCCTTACTGCGTTTTCGTGTAGTGGCCGTCGCCGAGCCGCCGGAACGGGCCGCCGTCCACCGAGAATTCCTCGGTGACGTCGAACGACGTCGTCGATCGCACGGCGATGGTCCGCCGCAGCTGATACGTCTTGCCGCCGGCGACGACCGGCGACGTCTGAAAGACGATGGCGATCGGGCTGCGCCAGCTCGCGACGCTCACGAGCTCCACGCCGTGGTCCCGGCGCTCGACGAACGCGAGCGAATGAGTGTCGGGATCCAGCCCGATCGAGACGTTCTCCTGGTACGCGTTCCCGCCCGCATCGCCGTGGATCGCGCCGCTGACGAAACTGGATGCGCCGACGCGCGTGAACGTCGCCGTGCCGCTGCGGCTGCCGTCGCTGAGCGGCGGATACTCGGCGCCGACGTACTCGAACCTCCAGCGCCCGACGAAGTACTCGATCCGCTGCTCGACGTGCGGCTGGATCGCCTCGGCGCGCGGCCGCCGCTGCAGCGCGAGGGCGACGTCGAACGTCTGCGCGCCGACGCTCAGCGTGCCGGCGCCCTTCATCGCGCCGCCGTCGACCGTCAGCTCGCACACGAGCGCGACCGCGCCGAGCTTCGAGTCGTCGGCCGCTTCGATCCTCACGCGGCCGCCGTCCACCGTCACGCGCTTCAGCGCGCTCTCGCTGCTCGCGTTCAGGCCGTTCGACGATCCGACGTACGCGTCGCCGCGCTTCGCGATGGTGATGATGATCGGGCTCGTGCCGCCGCCGGGCGACGTCACCGTTCCGCGCCAGTTGCCGACGACGGGATCCGCCGGCGCGGCAGGCGCCGCCGGCTGCGCGCCCGCCGGCGCCGCGATCGCCGATCCGATCAGGACGAAGGCAGCCGCGCGCAGCAACCGGATCACTGCTGCGACGTGCTCCGCACCGGTTTCCTGTGCGCGTCGAAGAACTCGATCGCCGCCGCGATGTTCGGCGCGACGACGTCGCTGTGCAGGCCGCCGGGCACCTCGATGTATTTGTGCTCGGTGCCCAGCTCGTTCAGCTTCGCCACCATCGCGCGCGAGCCGGAGACGTTCACCGTCGGATCGGCGTCGCCGTGCACGATGATCTCCGGAACGCTGCGGATCTTCTCGAGCGTGTCGGGGGCGCCGTTGCCGGAGAACGGCGCAATCGCCGCCCAGACGTCCGGATACTTGGGCGCGAGCTTCCACGTGCCGATGCCGCCCATCGAGTGGCCCATGAGATAGATCCGGTTCTCGTCGATCTTGTACTGCTGCCGCACGTGCTGCAGCACCTGCATCACGTCCTGCTCGCTCAGCTCCTGCGTGCGGCGCGTCGCCGGATCGGCGGGCGGCGTGCCGAGGCCCCATCCGTACGATCCGTCGACGCGATAGCCGAGCGGCGCGGCGACGATGTAGCCGTGCGACTCGGCGAGCGGCGGCAGCGCCTTGTTGTAGCCGTCGAAGAACGCGTCCTCGGTGCCGCCGAGGCCGTGGAGCGCGACGATCAGCGGATACGCCTTCGATCCGTTGTACGACGTCGGCACGTACATGCGATACGGGATGATTTCATGCGCGGCGTCGAGCAGATAGTGGCGCTTGAAATCGCCGGTCCGGCCGCCGAACGGATCCTTGCCGCCCTTCGCGGCCGCCGCGATCGCCTCGGCCGCCGCGAGATCGCGGTCGGGATCGAAGGTCCGCAGCTCGAGCCGCCCCCGGTTCACGTTCTTCATGCGGTCGACGGGAAAGAGAATGTCGGCGCGCACGCTCTCGGGTGCGCGCTTCGCGTCGGCCTCGAGCCGGGCGGCGAGATCGTCGACGCCCTTGCGCAGCGCGATCGCGAGCGTCGCCGTGCCGATGCGCTCGCCCTGGTCGACGACGTCGACCGCGAGCAGATACGGGCCGTCGGGGACCGCGGCCAGATCGAGATCGAGGAAGTACGGCGACTCGCGCAGATCGCGCGCGACGCCGTCGAACGTGCCGAGATCCTTGACGACCGGCGGCTCCGGCGCCGGCTGGTTCGGCGGCGCCGGCGCCGGGCGGTTGCGCAGCGTCGCGTGGGCGCTCACCGCGCTCTGCAGCGCGAGCGAGGGCGTGTAGATCTGCTCGATCCGCACCGTCCACGGCTTCGACGAGTCGACGACGACGCGCGGCGTGCGCAGGACGAGCGACGCCGAGTAGTCGGCGGCGTCGGTCCACGGCCGGCCGTTCAGCAGCGCGAGGCCCTTCGCGTAGAGCCGCCGCAGCTCGCCGCTGCGCCCGAGCCGCGCCGCCTCCGCGATCTGCGCGTCGAGCGCGTCGATCTGCGCCTTCAGCTCGCCCTGCGGCTTGACGGTGTTCTTCCGCGTCGTGTAGCCGACGCGGACCGACGCGAGGCTCGTGAGCGCCTGCGGGAACGCAGACGCCGGCACGAGCGCGCACAAAGCGGCGACGACGAGCGCGCGAACTTTCATGGCGTTCTCCCGATGCGAATACTAACGCGGTCTTCGCGACGCGCAAATCCCAAATCCCTAATCCCCAATCCCCTCGTCGGCGCCGCATACGTGATCGTCTTGAGCGCCGCCGCGTCGCCGGGCAGCTCGGTCGAACCCGCCGGCATCCGCGCCTTGCTCAGGAGCAATGCCATCACGTCGGCGACTTCCGCCGGCTTCAACGCCCCCGGCGCGTCGGCGGGCATCGTCGTGCGGATGCGCTCGAAGAGGTCGGCGAGCGGCTGGCCGTCCCACTCCTTCGCGAAGTCGGCGTCGGCGAGCGGCGGCGCCTGTCCGCTGCCGGAGAGATCGGGCGCGTGGCAGCTCGCGCACGCCCTCGCATACACGTCTTCGCCGCGCTTCGCCTGCGCGTCGGTGAAGACGCCGTCGCGCGTCGTGTGCGCCTGCGCGCCGGCCAGCATCATCGCGGCGAGGAGCGCGCGCGTCATGTCCGCTCCGCCAGCTGCGCGGCGTGGCGCGCCAGGTATTCGACACGCGTGCCGAACGCGGCGAAGCGCGCGTCGCGCGTCTGCCCCTGCACGAACCGGTAGTAGATCTGCTGGATGACGACGGCGATCTTGAAGACGGCGAAGACCTCGTAGTACCGGATGCCGCCGAGATCGCGGCCCGAGCGCGCGGCGTAGCGCTCGACGAGCGCGTCGCGGGAGAGATACCCGGGCTTGTCGGTGACGGTCGTGAGCGCGTCGCGCTGTTCCGGCGGCGCGGTCGGCGCCCAGTAGGTGAGCAGGATGCCGAGATCGACCAGCGGATCGCCGAGGGCGCTCATCTCCCAATCGAAGACCGCGACCAGCCGCCCCGCGTCGCCCGGATCGAGCATGACGTTGTCCAGCTTGAAGTCGCCGTGCACGACCGACGGCGCCGGCGGATCGCCCGGCAGGTGATCGCGCAGCCACGCCGCCAGCGCGTCCATCTCGGCCAGCGGCGTCGTCTGCGCGCGCGTCCACCGCTCCGACCATCCCCGCACCTGCCGTTCGACGAATCCCGCGGGCTTGCCGAGGCCGCTCAGGCCGCTCGCGGCGACGTCGATCGCGTGCAGATCGGCGAGCGTGTCGATCATCGCCTCGCTCACGCGGCGCCGCGCGTCGGCGTGCGCGAGCATCGGCGGCTCCTCCGCGCGAACGACGAGGCCGGAGCGGCGCTCCATCGCGTAGAAGACCGATCCGACAATCGACGGATCGTCGCACAGCAGATACGGGCGCGGCGCGAGCGGAAAGACGCGATGCATGGCGGCGAGCCAGCGGAACTCGCGCGCCATGTCGTGCGCGGTGGGCGCAACCGGTCCGAATGGCGGACGGCGCACGACGATCTCGGCGCCGCCGAATCGGAGCAAGTACGTCAGGTTCGAATGGCCGCCCGGAAACTGCGCGATGGCGGGCTCCGCGCACACGTCGAGGCCGTCGATGCCGCACGCCGGCAGACGCTCGCGCAGCCACGCGGCGAGGCGCGGCCAGTCGAGCTCTTCGCCCGGACGCACGCTCCGCGCGTCACCGTTCATCGGCGGAAAGGCTATCATGCGCGCCATGCGCTTCGAGCATTCCGCGAAGGTCGTCGATCTGCAGCGGCGCCTCACGGCGTTCATGGACGAGCACGTCTACCCGAACGAAGCGACCTACCATCGCCAGATCGCCGACGGCGATCGCTGGCAGCCGGCGCCGATCGTCGAAGAGCTGAAGCCGAAGGCGCGCGCCGCGGGGTTGTGGAATCTCTTTCTGCCCGAGAGCGAGTACGGCGCCGGCCTCGCCAACGTCGAGTACGCGCCGCTCTGCGAGATCATGGGCCGCGTCCCCGGCCTCGGGCCGGAAGTCTTCAACTGCTCGGCGCCCGACACCGGCAACATGGAAGTGCTCGTGCGCTACGGCACCGACGCGCAGCGCCGCCGCTGGCTCGAGCCGCTCCTCGCCGGCACGATCCGATCGTGCTTCGCGATGACGGAGCCCGACGTCGCCTCGTCGGACGCGACCAACATCCGCGCGCGCATCGAGCGCGACGGCGACGACTACGTGATCAACGGACGGAAGTGGTGGACCTCCGGCGCCGGCGATCCGCGCTGCCGCATCGCCATCTTCATGGGGAAGTCGAACCCTGACGCGCCGAAGCATCAGCAGCAGTCGATGATCCTCGTCCCGATGGAGGCGCCCGGCGTGACGATCCGGCGCATGCTGAACGTCTACGGCTACGACGATGCGCCGCACGGCCACGCCGAGGTGATCTTCGACAGCGTGCGCGTGCCGGCGTCGAACATGCTGCTCGGCGAAGGGCGCGGCTTCGAGATCGCGCAGGGGCGCCTCGGCCCGGGCCGCATCCATCACTGCATGCGCTCGATCGGCGTCGCCGAGCGCGCCGTCGAGCTGATGTGCCGCCGCGTTCAGTCGCGCGTCGCGTTCGGCAAGCTGCTCGCGGACCAGGGAACCATCCGCGCCGACATCGCCGAATCGCGGATGGCGATCGAGCAGGCGCGCCTGCTGACGATGAAGGCGGCCTTCATGATGGACACGGTGGGCAACAAGGCGGCGCGCAACGAGCTCGCGATGGTGAAGGTCGTCGTCCCGCGCATGACGCTGCGCGTGCTCGACCGTGCGATTCAGGCCCACGGCGCGGCCGGCGTCTGCGACGACCTTCCGCTCGCCGCGATGTGGGCACACACACGCACGCTGCGCCTGGCCGACGGTCCCGACGAAGTGCACCGCGACGCCATAGCGAAGGCGGAGCTGAACCGCAGCACTGCAGGGCAGGAGGGCAGAAAGGCAGAACGGCAGGAATTCGAGGCGGCAGGCAGAAATGAGGGAATGACGAAGGCGGGAGGGTCGAAGGCTCAACGGTAATTTCGTATCCGGAACAGTGTTTGCTCTCCTTTAACTAGAAGTGCGTGCAGAGGGAGCTGGACAGTTGCAGGAGGCAAACATGAAAGCTGTGATGGGAAGCGTCGTTGTCGCCGCAGTGCTCGTCGCGGCGCCGGTGCCGATGCTGGCGGCTGCGCCGCAGGCGCCGAGCACCACTACCGCCAAGGCGCCAGACGCGACCTTGGGCGCGAAGATCGACAAGCGGATTCATGACTCGTCGCTCAAGAAGTACGACATCAAGGTGATGGTCAACGACGGCGTCGCGACGCTCACCGGCACCGTCGGGACCGAAGCGGACCGCCGCCGCGCCGCGCAGCTCGCGACGATCGACGGCGTCTCGCGCGTCGACAATCAGCTCGTCGTCGATCTCAACGCCGGCACCGCGGTGAAGGGGACGACCGGCAAGGCCGAGAGCAAGATCGACAAGGGCGCCGAGAAGACGAAGAGAGGCGTCGACAAGGCGATCGACAAGACGAAGGAAGGCGCCGGCACCGCGTGGGACAAGTCGAAGGAGGGCGCCTCGAAGGCGGCCGACAAGTCAGCGCAGGGCGTCTCGAAGGCCGGCGAGGCGATCACCGATACGTACATCAAGACGCGGGTGAAGTCGAAGTTCATCGACGAAGATCTGCTCAAGGACAGCGACATCAGCGTCGACGTCACCGATCACGTCGTGACGTTGTCGGGCACGGTGCTGACCTCCGCCGGCCGCGCGCGCGCGATCGAGGAAGCGAAGAAGGTCGAGGGCGTGCACCAGGTGATCGACAAGATGACAATCGGCCCGAAAAAGCCGTAGCGATCAGAACGTGATGTTGCCGCCGACATGGACGCGGGTCGTCGCCCCGCGTCCATGCGCGACGGCGACGTTCACCCGGAACAGCGCCGCCGCCACCCACACGCCCCCACCGTATCCTTCGAGCAGCGTCTGATCCGCGAAGCGCTCGCCTTTCGCGTAGGCGGCGCCGCGATCGACGAACGCGGTGACGCCGAACCGCGCGACCTTCAGCGGCGAGGTGAGCGGCACCACGAGCTCCGACGACATCGCGACGAGCGTGTCGCCCGTCGCGTAGCCCGCCGGAAATCCACGCAGCGTGCTCAGGCCGCCGAGCTCCGGCCGCAGATACGGCGGCAGCGGCCGATCGGAATCCTGCCGCAGCACGCGGCCCGCGAGCACCATCTGCCAGGGCAGCCCGAGATAGCCGCGGCCGTCGAGGCTCGTGCGCGTCACCGATCCGTCGTAGCCGCCGTAGCGTCCGTCGATCGCCGGCGGCGCGCTCGCACGGTCCGCGAACATCAGGTGATTGACGCTGGCGCGAACAAAGACCGCGTTGCGGGCGAGAATGGGATCGACGCGCGTGTCGAGGATGACGTCGCCGCCGATCTCGCCGAAGTCATCGGCCGTGCCCTCGAACGACGCGCGCTGCCAGCCGCCGCCGCCGCCGAACCGCAGGCCGTGCACGATCTCGCGCTCGACGCGGCCGAAGACGCGCGCGCGATCGTCGTTCTCCTCGAACGCCGGGTTCTTCTCACGCGACACCGATGCGCCGAACGTGATCCGGTCGAACACGCCGCGATCGAGCCGCTTCTCGACGTCCACCGCGGCGCGCTTGGTGCCGCCCCACGTGAACGGAAAGTTCACGACGCTGCGCGCGCCGAAGAGCCGCGGCTCGGGCGCCGCGAAGCGCGCGCCGTAGGTCAACCCGAGCTCGTCGTCGCGGCGGAGAATCGGCAGGATCAACAGGTTCGGGAATCGCCGGCGCACGACCTTCGTCGGATGATCCGGATCGCCGGTCATGACGATCTTCACCGGTCCCTCGTCGACGACGATGACGAGCATGATCTGCGAGGGATCGGCGATCGACGCGAAGCGCTTCAGCACGTCGACGCGCTCGAACCGCTTCGCCGCGCGAAGCCGCGCCGCGACCTGCTCGATCGTGGCGTCGTCGAACGCCATGCCGACGCGGACCTCCGCGATCCGCCGCACCTCCTCGTCGGAGGTCGCCGTGTTGCCCTGGATTTGAATGCCGGCGACGACCGGCGCCTCGATTGTCGTCTGCAGGCGAATGGCGGCGGTGAAGGGGCGCACGGCGGCGGCGCCGGGCCCGGCCACCAGAGTCGCCGCGACGAGCGCCCACACGTCAGCGCTCTTTGACGCCGACCTTCGTGGTCACGTCGGGCCGCCGGTAGTCGCGGTACTCGAGGCCGTAGCGGAGCTCGAGCTGGCCGGTCGCGACCGTGATCGAGAGGCCGACGTCGAGCGCGTTCGGCAGCCAGACGTCGGGAAACGGCTGCGCCATCGTCATCGTCGCCTTCACGTCGTTGACGTGGACGAGCCACTGCGCGGGCAGGAAATCGAAGCCGACGTTGTCGAAGGTGTACTTGACGATCTGGTGCGCGTTCGGCTCGACCCAGAGCGTGACGAGCGCGACCTTGTTCATCAGGCGCTGGAACTCGGCGTCGTACGCGCGATCCTTCTCCGACGTCGGACGCCCGCCGCGGCGGCGATCGGTGCCGCCGAACATCCGCGACGGGTAGTACTCGACGCGCAGCACGTCGCGGCCGTCGAGCGCCTCGCGCCCGACCAGCGCGTACTTGCCTTCCTCGAACTTGAAGCGGAGGAAGTACGCGCTCGAGACGAACTGCGGCTCGCGCAGCTGGCGGATCACGCCGTCGACGTCGGCGGCGTCGTCGGGCGCCGCATCGGCGGAGGCGCCGCTTTGCGAGCGCGCGCGCGCCTCGCGCCGCTGCTGCCGCGCGAGGTATTCCGCCTCCGCCTTGCGCCGCTCGGCTTCCGGGATCACGACGCCGTTGAACTTCACCGGGCTGCGGACGAAGATGCCGTCGCGGATGTACCACGTGTAGTCCCGCCGCTCGCCCCAGATCGGCAGGCGCGTCGCGCCGCGCAGCTCGATCGTCTCGCGCTCGTCGAGGACGTACTGCTGCAGCTTCTTCCAGTTGTCGTCGCGCCGCGCGACGACCTGGCGCATGAAGGCGTCGAGGTCCGACTGCGCCGCCGGGCCGGCGGGCGCGACGAGCAGCAGCACGGCCCCGACGGCGATCGCCATCCGCCTCATGCGGCAATTGTACGGCCGGCGGCGGCTGGCGCGGCGCTTGCTCCTTCGTCACGCATGAGCCCGAAAACGATTCTGTGGATCGCGCTCGTCTCGGCAGCGGCGGCCGTCGACATGCCGCTGACGGTCAGCGACATCGTGCCCGGGACGCCAGGCCACGTGCGCCTGACCAACACCAGCCGCCAGCCCGTCACCGCGTGGAGCCTCGCGACGACGCAGTCGTCGGACGGCCGGACGCACCGTGAAGTGCACACGACCGACGGCTACCTGAGCGAAGCGACGCACGGCATTGCCGGCGCGTCGGCCGCGCTCGAGCGGCTGATGCCGGGCGAATCGCGGCGGGTGCCCGTCGATCCGCTGCCGGCCGGCGCGAGCGTCGACGTCGCCGCCGCCGTCCTGGACGACGGGACGGGGATCGGCGACGAGGAGACGCTCTCGGCAATCTTCGCGCGGCGCGCGAAGGAGCGCGACGCGCTCGGCGCCGTCGTCGCCGCGTTCAAGGAGGTGCTGCCGGCGAAGCACGGCGCCGACGCGCTCGCCGAGCTGCGGCAGCGATTCACCGCGCTCGTGCAGCGCGAGGACGCCGTGCCGTGCCGCGCCGCGCTCGACGCCGTGCAGGCCTATCAGCAGAAGACGAACGCCGAGGAGATCGATCGATCGCTGCAGACGTACGCCGCCTTCGTCGCGCGCGAGTACGAGCTCGCCTCGCGGCACTCGCAGCGCCGGCGCTGACTACCAGCCGACGGGCTTCCCCGCGAGCTGCTCGTCGAGCCACTTCGAGAGCGGCGCGAAGTAGTCGAGGATCGCGGTCGCGTCCATCTCCCTCGAGCCGGTGAGCGCTTCGAGCGCGTCCTGCCACGGGCGCGAGAGGCCCATCGAGAGCATCGCGTTCAGCCGGCGCCCCGCTTCCTTGCTCTCGTAGGTGGAGCAGCGGTTCAGCGGCAGCGTGCAGCCGGCGATCTTCGACAGCGCGCGGTGGAACTGGAACTGCAGGATGTCGGCGATGAAGTACCGCGTGTAGGGCGTGTTGTCCGGCACGTGGTACTTGGCGCCGGGATCGAAGAGGTCTTCGCTGCGCGCCGAGGGCGGCGCCACGCCCTGGTACTTCAGCCGCAGATCCCACCAGCCTTTGTTGTACTGACCGGGCGGAATCTCGCCCGAGAAGACCTTCCATCGCCACTGATCGATCAGCAGTCCGAAGGGGAGGAACGCGATCTTGTCGAGCGCGCGGTTCATCAGCAGGCCGATGTCGCGCGACGTGTCGGGCGCCTTGTCGAGCAGGCCGATCTTCACGAGGTATTCGGGCGTCACCGACAGCGCGATCGTGTCGCCGATCGCCTCGTGGAAGCCGTCGTTCGCGCTGTCGCGAAACAGCACCGGCTGATCCTTGTAGGCGCGCTGGTAGAAGTCGTGCCCGAGCTCGTGGTGGATCGTGGTGAAGTCCTCCGCGTTCGGCTCGATGCACATCTTGATGCGCACGTCCTCGACGAAGTCGACGTCCCACGCGCTCGCGTGGCAGACGACCTCGCGATCCTTCGGGCGCACGAAGAGCGATCGCTCCCAGAAGGTCTTCGGCAGCGGCGCGAAGCCGAGCGAGGTGTAGAAGCGCTCGCCGGTGCGCACCATGTCGAGCGGCGCCATCTTGCGCTTCTTGAGGATGTCGGTGAGCGAGTAGCCGGGATCGGCGTCGGGCGGCGCGACGAGCGGATAGATGTTGCCCCATTCCTGCGCCCAGATGTTGCCGAGCAGGTGCGCCGGAATCGGGCCGTTCGGCGGCACGACGTCGCCGTATTTCTGATGCAGCTTCAGCCGCGCGTACGCGTGGAGCTTCACGTAGAGCGGCCGCACCTGATCCCAGAGGCGATCGAGCTCCTTGGTGAACGCGTCGGGCGGCATGTCGTATTTCGATCGCCACATCGCGCCGGTGTCGGCGAAGCCGAGCTCACGCGCGCCCTTGTTCGACAGCTCGACGAAGCGCTGGTAGTCCTTCCGCATCGGCGGCGAGATCGTGTGCCAGCCCTCCCAGGCCGCGCGCAGCTTCGGCTCGTCGCCGGGCGCCGCGAGAATCCGCGTGACGTCCTCGACCGTCTTGCACGTGTCGGTCTTCGACGGATCGGTGCACCACTTGCCCTTGCCGTAGGTCGACTCGAGGCGCGCCATGATCTTCGCGAGCTCGTCGGACTCCTTCGGGTCCGACGGCGGCGCGAGCACGTTGCCAACCTTCAGCAGGTTCAGCATGCGCCGCTGGTCGGCGGGCACGTTCACCTTGTCGTACTTCGTCGCTTCCTTCGCGAAGCGGGTGCCGGCCTCGTTGGCCGCCTGGCTCGCGCGCGCTGCGATCGCTTCGGTGTCGTCGGTGATGAAGTTCTGCTGGACCCAGCCGGCCTGCGCCTGCTGCACGCCCAGCTTCAGCGTCGTGTCGTTCGCGGCGTCGAGGAAGGTTTTGGCGTCGGCCGGCGTCGCGGAGGTCGCAGAGGACACGCCGTTCGAGCACGCGGACACCGCTACGCAGGCAGCGGCGGCGGTCAACAGCATCAGAGTGCGGCAGATCATGCTGCTAAGTCTATCGCTGCCCGCGCGGCGGGCAAACCGCCGCTCTATCGCGGACGGATGTTGACGTTCACGCGGAAGACGTTGTCGGGGTCGTACGTCGTTTTCAGGTCGCGGAGTCTCGGGTAGTTCGGTCCGTAGACGGTGGCGGCGAGATCGGCCGGCTCGTCGGCGTCCAGATAGTTGACGTAGCGCGTGCCGGCAAAATAGGGCGACAGCGCCGCGTAGGTCTCACGCGCCCACCCAACGTGCCGATCGGTCTCGGCCAACTCCGTCCACTGCGCGATGATCGCCACGTTGAAGCCGGAGACGCGCATCGCGCACGCCGTGTCGGCGACCGGCACCCGGGACGCCTTGCCGTGAAAGTGCTCGACGATGATCTGCGACAGCGGCGACGCACCCCGCGCGAAGGCGTCGGCGAGCGTCCGGATGCAGTCGTCGGACAGATCGGTGATGAACTGCGACTTCCAGTAGTTCAGCGTGCCCTTCGGGAATGCGTTGTCCAGCATCGTGTTCTGCGCGGTGTAGGGCGTCGGTCCGATCAGATCGAGCGCCGGCGGACCGAAGGTCTTGATCCGGCTCAGCGCCGCCTCGCCGTCGGCGAGCGTCCCGCAGTGGCAGGCGACGATCCCGTTCAGCTTTGTGCCCGAACCGTCCGGCGCTGTCAGGAATCCGGCGACCAGTTCGAGTTCGTCCGGCGCCGTGGCGCACGCGTCGCGATACAGCCGCATGACGTCGAGCGTTCGCTGCAGCGTATGCGCGACCAGGCCGCCCGTAATCGTCGGGCCGACCGGATGCACGTCGTACTCGAGCGAGGCGGCAATGCCGAAATTGCCGCCGCCACCACGAATCGCCCAGAACAGATCGGGCTCCTCGTCGGCAGCCGCGCGGACGACGCGGCCGTCGGCGAGCACGATCTCCGCCGAGCGGAGATTGTCGAGCGCCAGCCCGTGTTTCGGCAGCAGCCAGCCGAAACCGCCGCCGAGCGTCAACCCGCTGATGCCGGTCGTGGAGATGACGCCCCCGGTTGTCGCGAGGCCGTGCGCCTGCGTCTCGCGATTGAGCTCCTTCCACAGCACCCCGCCCTGCGCGCGCGCCGTGCGCGCGCGCGCGTCGACGTGAATGCCCTTCATCGTCGAGAGATCGATCATCACGCCGTCGTCGATCGTCGCCCGGCCGGCGACGCTGTGGCCGCCGCCGCGCACGGCAACCGGCAGCTGCAGCGCGCGCGCCAGCCTGACGGCGTCGGCGACATCCGCCGTGCCGGCGCATCGCGCGATGAGCGCGGGCCGCTTGTCGACGAGCCCGTTGTGCACGCGCCGCGCCGCCTCGTACGCGGCGTCGCCCGGCTGCAGCAGCTGTCCGCCGAACGAGGGCGCGAGCTGGGCGAGATCAGCGCTCAATGACATGTGATCCTCCTGCGGGAGCGAGCCTACGATATACGATCGGTCCGCGATGCGGATCGGGATTGATCTGGGCGGGACGAAAATCGAAGGGATCGCGATTGACGCCATTGGCCGCGAGCGGCTGCGGCGGCGCGTCGCGGCGCCGCGCGGGGACTATCAGCGCACGCTCGCCGCCGTGGTCGATCTGGTGCGCGAGATCGAGCGCGAAGTGGGGGAGCACGCGACGGTCGGCGTCGGCATTCCCGGCACCATCTCGCCGTCGACGGGCCTCGTGCGCAACGCGAACTCGACGTGGCTGATCGGGGAGCCGCTCGCCGACGATCTGCCGCGCCTGCTCGATCGACCGGTGCGCTTTGCGAACGACGCGAACTGCTTCGCGCTGTCGGAGGCGAGCGACGGCGCGGCCGCCGGCGCCGCCGTGGTGTTCGGCGTGATCGTCGGCACCGGATGCGGCGGCGGCGTCGTCGTGCGCGGCGAGGTGATCGCGGGCGCGAACGGCGTGGCCGGCGAATGGGGCCACAACCCGATCCCGGCCCCGCGCGAGGGCGAGTGGCCGGGCCCGCCGTGCTACTGCGGCCGCCGCGGCTGCATCGAGCAGTTCCTCTCCGGGCCGGCGCTTGCACGCGATTACCGCGATGCCGGCGGCGGCGCGGTGACCGCAGCCGACGTGGCGGCGCGCGCCTCGTCGGGCGATGCGATCGCCGACGGCGCGCTGAATCGCTACGAAGAACGGATGGCGCGCGCCCTCGGCAGCGTGATCAACCTGCTCGACCCCGACGTCATCGTGCTCGGCGGCGGCGTGTCGAACATCGATCGTCTGTACACGCGCGTTCCGCAGCTGTGGGCGCCGTACGTCTTCTCCGATCGGATCGAGACGCGTCTCGTCCGCGCGCAGCACGGCGACTCGAGCGGCGTCCGCGGCGCCGCGTGGCTGTGGGACGGATAAACCACAAAGACGCCAAGACACGGAGAAGACACGAGGAGCGCGCGTCGCACGTCGGCCGGCGAAGCCGGCCGACTATGCGGGCGGGCGAAACGCCCAGAAACACAAGCCCGTGATGTCGTGTGGCTTGTGTTTCTGGGCGTTTCGTTCGCCCGCGCCGCCGCTGCGCGGCGGCGTGCGACGCGCGCTCCGCACCTCTGTGTGCTCTGCGATCTCTTGCGGTTGCTCTTCTCCGTGTCTCCGTGTCTTTGTGGTTAATCCCGTGCGACGAGGCGCGGCGGCTCGCTGTCGACGAACTCGCGCAGATCGCGGGACGCGCGCGCGAGGCGCGGATCGTCGGTCTCCCGATAGCAGTCGCGGCGCAGCGTCAGAAACGGTTTCGTCCACGGCACGTGAGGCTCGAGCGCGGCGACCGGGGCGCGGCAGGCGCCGTGGAAATCGAAGCGCGTCGAGAGGTCGGCCGCCATCAACAGGCGGTCGGTGTCGACGGTCTTGATCGAGAACGGCTCGCTCAACGCCTCGTACAAACGCTTCGCCATCGTCGGGTCGACGAGCGTGATCTCGTTCGCGAGATCGAGCGCTTTTTCCGTGTAGCGGATGAGCGGCCACGGATCCGCGCGCAGCCGCGTGAAGACCGCCTCGAGGGCCGACGTCGCTTCCTCGATGCGCTGCTGCCGCACGCGCAGCGCTGCGAGCATCACGTCCGCCTCGGCCGGCTCACAGCGCCGCAGCGCGTCGATGATCGGCAGCGCCGCGTCCGTGCCGGCGTCGCTCGCGAGATCGGCGAGCATCGCGATCTCCGTCGGATCGCGCGGGCGCCGATCGCCGACGCTCTCCCACAGCTTGCGCACCGTATCGAGGTCGCTCTCCCGCGCGTACTCGCGCGCGGCGCGCTGCCGCAGCTGCTCGTCCGCCGGCATCGCCCGCGCGATCGTCTCCGGCACGTTCCACGACATCAAGGCGGCCCAGTGCGTGTCGACCGCCGGCCAGGAAATGCCGGCCTCGCCGTCGAGCGGCGGGCGATCCGCGCGCATCGATCGCGCGAGCGCGCGGACGTCGCCGACCAGCGCGTCCCCGGCCGCGCCGACCGATCGCGCGAACGCGAACTCGACGAGATTGCGATCGTCGGTGTTGATCTCCACCGACGACGCCGACGCGAAGCCGCGCGCGAGCGCGTCGCCGGCGAGATAGTGCGCGAGCACGCCGTCGAGCGTGGTGACGCGCCAGGCGTGCGCGAGCGCGGATGCGAACGGTTCTTCCGCGATCCGCGCGCGGACGGACGCCTGGCTGTAGACGCGCCGATCGCGCGATCCGACGAGCACGAGATCGCTCGCGCCGCCCTGCCACGTCTCGACCTGCGGAAACACGGCGGCCATCGTCGCGTAAATCGTCCTGAGCGTGGACGCGTCGATCTCGTACCCCTGCACCCATTGCGCGAAGACGCCGTCGGGGGTCAGCCGGCGCGCCGCCGCGCGGTAGTACTCGGCGGTGAAGAGGCTGGCGATTCCCGCGCGGAACGGGTTCGACGGCTCGGAGGCGATCACGTCGTAGCGCTCGCTGCTCGTCAGCAGCGCCTCGCGCGCGTCGCCGATCGTCACGCGGATCTTCGGGTTGCGCATCGCGCCGTGGTTGACCGCGTCGGACGCGCGCGCGACGTCCAGCATCAGCGGCTCGAGCTCCACGACGTCCACGCGCTCCATCGAGGGGATCGCGCCGAGCCAGCCGGCGGTGCTGCCGCTGCCGAGGCCGATCACGAGCGCGCGGCGCGGCCGCGGCACGCCGAGCGCCGCGACGAGGCCGAACATCACCTGCGTGCCGGCGTCCGCGCGCAGCGCGCCGTCCGATTTGCCGTTGACGATGAAGGCGTAGCCGGTCGCCTCGGTCGCGAGCGCGATGCTGCTCTCGATGCCGTCGCCTTCCCAGACGATCGATCCGCGCTCGGCGTGCTCCCACGCGCGCAGCTGATTGCGCGACGACAGCGCGTCCTGCGGCGCCCGGCCCGCGCCGATGCCGGCGTGCCGCCAGATTGCCGTCGGCCCCGTCGCGGCGAGGAGCGCGATCGCCGCCGCCGCGAGCGCCAGACGAGGCGCGACGACGCTCCGGCGCTCGACGCGCTGCGCGAGGACGGTTGCGGCGAGCCCGAGCGCGACGAGCACCACAGCCGCCAGGCGCCATGCGCCCGGCGCCGAGAGCAGCGGCAGCGCGCCGAAGCCGCCCGCGAGCGATCCGGCGATGCCGCCGAAGGTGTTCGCGGCGTACGCGAGGCTGACGTCCCGCGCCACGCCGCTCCGGCCTTCGCCGAACAGCGCGACGAGCAGCGGAAACTGATAACCGGCGACGATCGCCGCCGGCAGCACGACGAGGCCGGCAACAACCGACCAGCCCCCGATTGCGGCGGCGAAACCGTACGCGCGCAGCGGCAGCAGCGCGAGCGCGAGGATCGCGAGGCGATCGCCGAGCGCGAACGTGAACGCGACGGCGCCGGCTTCAATCAGGCAGACGACGGCAAAGCTGCCGAGCGACGGACGACGATCGCCGTCGGCGATCGCGTACGCGAACCCGCCGAGGCCGATGCCGGCGAGCGCGAGCGCGAGAACCAGACCGAAGGTGAACACGGATCCCCCGAGCAGCGGCGCGAGCATCCGGTACCACACGAGCTCCAGCAGGAAAAATGCCGCGCCCGTGGTTGCCGAGGCGAGGAGCAGGAAGGCCGGGGGGCCGGGCGGGTCGGGCAGGTCGGGCGGGCCGGGCAGGTCGGGCGGGTCAAGTGGGTCAGGTGGGTCGGGTGGGTCAGGTGGGTCAGGTAGGTCACGCAGAGGGCGCAGAGGACGCGGAGGACGCGGAGGCCGCAGAGGACGCAAAGGGCGCAGAGGGCGCAGAGGGCGCAGAGGGCGATCGGCGGCTGCGAGCGCGCGCGCGGCGATTGCAATCGCGAGGTTGATGGCCGCCGCGATCCAGAGCGTTGCGCGTGTGCCGTACATCTCGATGAGGATGAAGGTGGCGGCGAGGCAGCCGGCGACGGCGCCGAGCGTGTTCGCCGCGTAGAGCGCCGCGAGCCCGCGCCGACGGATGTCGGCGGGGCGCGTCACCGCGCGGGCGGCCGCGGGCAGCGTCCCGCCCATCGCGATCGTCGGAACGGCGAGCACGACCGCGCTGAGGACGAGGCGCTCGATGGCGGCGATCGCGGCGCCGAGGCGCGCTGATCCGCCCGACGCGATGTAGATCGCGCGCACGACGGCGAGCAGCAGCGGGCTGAGCGCCGCCGCAATCGCGATCGCGAGCTCGAGCGCCGAGTAGAGGACGAGCGGACGCGGATGCCGGTCGGCGCGCGCGCCGACGAGCAGGCTGCCGGCGCCGAGGCCGCCGATGAAAATGGCGAGCACCGCCGCGGTCGCCGCCGTGCTCGCGCCGAAGATCAGCCGGAGCTCGCGCAGCCAGCCGACCTGGTAGACGAGCGCGCAGAATCCCGAGGCGAACAGGAGCGCCGCGATCGGCCGCGCGCCCGCCCGCATCTCAGCGCGTGAGCACCCACACCAGCGTCAGCGCGACGCCGGCGCCCGCGGCCTGCAGCCAGAGCTCGACGCGCTCCTGGAGGAAGAGCAATCCGACGACCATCAGCGCCGCCGCGGCGAGCAGGAAGCGCCAGTACAGCTCCTCGTTCGACGCCTCGAGGCCGCGCGATCCCGCGCGCCTGCGCGCGGCGTCGATGATCCGGTTCGCGATCTCGCGATCGCCCTCGCGATCGAGCTCCATGTACTCGCCGCCGCCGGCGTTCGCGATGAGCTGCAGCGACGCGCGATCGAGCGCCGCGCGGATGGGCGGCTCCGGCGGCGTCGTGTCGTTCGGCTTCTTCGGCGGCTCCGGAATGAAGCCGCCGAGCGTCGTCCCGACGCCGACGACGTAGACGGGCACGTCGTTGGTGCGCGCGATCTTCAGCGCGCGCGCGACCTCGCCGCTCCACGCCTGCCCGTCGGTGACGAGCACGAACGCCTTGGCGTTCGGCGACTTGCCGTAGATCTCGGTGTCCTTCTCGATCAGCCGCATGCCCCACGCGATGCCGAGCTCGATGTTCGTGTCCCACGTCGTGTCGTCTTCCATGCGGAACGGCGAATCCTGCGCAAGGTGATCGAGGAAGAAGAAGAAGGTGTTCGGATCCTTGGTGAGCCGCACCTGCGGCGCGGCGATGTGCGCGAAGAGCGCCATCGCCATCCGATCGTCGCGCCACGCGAGCGATTCGCCGAGCACGCGCAGGAAGCGCATCGATCGCTGCCAGCGATTGCCGCCGGGCACGTCCGCCGTCCGCATCGACGCCGATCCGTCCTGCAGCACGACGAGATCGACGCCCGCCGTGCGCACGAGCGCGGCGGTCGCCGTCGGCCGCGACAGCGCGATGATCACGCACGCGCTCGCGAGGATCAGGCAGAGCCAGAAGACGAGGCTGCCGAAAATCGGAAAGCGCTCGCGCACCGGCAGCCGCCGATGCTGGCGGTAGCGCCGCGCGTCCCGCCGCCGCGCCGCCAGCTGCCAGAACCAGCCGACCAGCAGAACGGCGGGCGCAATCAGCAGCCAGAGATACGGCGGCGCCGCGAACCGGAGTGTGTCGAAATCGATGCCCAGCATGCGTCGCTAGCCCTTGCGGATCTTCTGGCCTCCCTTGCCCGCGTCCGGCGCGTCCTTCCGCTCCTCGCCGCGCTTCGGGATGACGATCTTGAACTGATTCATGTCCGTCGACGGCGGCGGCCCCCCCGGATGCCCGTGCAGCGTCGGTCCGGCCGGAAGATCGTCGTCGTCCGCCTTCGCGATCGTCTTCGTCTTCGCCTCCTTCTCCTTCTTCGGCGGCGCCGGCGGACGATTCCGCGCGAGCGTCTCGCGCGTGCGGATCGCGTACTCGTAGTTGAACGCGGCGTCGATCGCGCGCGCGTCGCACACGCGCGCGTCGGCGTCGCACGGCTTCGCCTGCGCCTTCAACACCTCGCCATAACTGCGCACGACATCGTCGAGCCGCCGGACCGTCGTGACGCGATCGCCCGCCGCCTGGCTCGCGCGGAACGCCGCGTTCGCCGACAGCAGCAGAATCGCCGGATCCGTTTCCGTCACCACGCCGTTGGCGTCCTTGCGCGGCGCCACGGCGGAATAGTCGGCCTGCCAGTAGCCCGCCGACGCGCGCAGGTCGCGCGCATCGGACTCGACCTTCTGCCCGACGACCGGCACGCGGCGCTCCAGGCCCAGCGACTCCTCCACCGTGCCGCCTTCGTCGAACGCGTCGGCGTAGCGCAGCATCGCGAGCTGCTTGTGCACCTCGGCGAGGCGATTCTCGGTCCGCCCGGCGATCCAGAAGGCGGCGCCGACGAGCGCGAGGACGATGGCGGCGAACGACGGACCGGCAACGGATTTCATCTGAGCCTCCCCGGCTGCCCTATGGGAACTTGCGGAAGTACGGCACGGTGAGCTGGAGCGTCAGCGCCACGAGCCAGAAGCTCGCCGCGATGAACGCGTAGCCCGAGAACTTCGGCTGCTGGCTGCTGTAGCGCTTCACGTCCACGCGGCCCGCCGATCGCACGTCGATGTCCTTGATCGCGTTGAGCACCGCCGACTCGTCGCCGGCGGGGTAGAACTTGCCGCCCGTCGCTTCGACCGCCGGCTTCCAGATGTCGTCGGGCAGCACGGCGCCGAGCCCTTTGTTGTAGCTCGTGCGGATGAAGTAGACGGGGATCTTCGTCTGCCGCGCGCCCTCGAGGATCTCGTTCACGTTCTTGCCGTGAATCGTCACCTGCGTGTCCTGGCCGTCGCTGAAGATCAGCATCAGGTTGCCCGACGCCTCGAGGAAGTCGAACGCCTTGAAGAGCCCGACGCTCTGCTCGATCGCGAGGCCGATGGTCGTCCCCTGATCGGGAAACTTCATGAACTCGGTCCAGTCGCCGATCAGGTTGAGGCTGAGGAGAATGTTGTCGTAGTCGGTCGTGAACGGCGTGACGACGTACGCTTCGTCGCCGAACTCGATGAGGCCGATGAGATCGTGATACTTGCCGCTCAGGCGCTGGCGGATGAACGCTTCGGCGGCGGCGACCGTGGTGAAGAACGTCGCCTCGTTCGGCGCCTTCGCGTTCAGGTGCGCCGCCGGAAAGCGCGCCATCATGCTCGACGAGGCGTCGATCATCAGCGCGATGCGGCGCCCGGGAAACGAGACGTCCTCGCGCGTGAGCGACGAGTACGGATCGGCGAGCGCGAGCACGAAGAACGGCAGGCCGACGAGGAACAGCAGCAGCGCGCCGTGCCGCACGATCGACGTCCACGAGCCGCCGCTCCACTGGAGCACCGCCGGCAGCGCCACCTGCGTGCGCCCCGCTTTCGTGCGCGTGAGCGCGCGGCCGAGGAGCACCGCGACCGAGACGCCGATCAGAATCACCGCGGCGATGATCGCGTCGGTGCGGTGCGTGAACAGCAGATCGGCGGCGCGCGAGTTGCGCCACTCGTAGATCACGTCGCGGATCGACGGCGGGACCTGGGTTATCGGGACCACACGCGCGTGTCCATCGGCACGGCGGCGCCGCGCCGCATGGCGAGCCGCTTCATCACCCACGTCTGCTCGATCCGCATCCGCTTCAGCACGGTGAAGCCGGTCTCGAGCGCCTCGTCGAGCGCGGTGTCGTCGAGCTTCCCGTCGCGGCTGTAGCCGGCGACGGTGAGCGTCCTCAGCGCCTGCCCGAGCGACTCGAGCATCGCCGCGCGCCGCGGGTTCGAGCCGCCGGCGCGCGCGAGCTCGCGCGCGACGGTCTGCCCGGTGACGGCGCCGGAGACGGCGATCGGCGTGCCGCGGAACAACCCGCTGCGCAGCATCAGCCGGCCGTCGGACAGCGTCGGCTCGGGCGCGCGCTGGCGCGGATCGATCGTCTGGTAGCCGGCGCGGCGGCCCACGGCGTAGGCCGCCACGACCCTCAGCGCCGCGAGCGCGCGCGCGGCGAGCTCGGGTGTCCAGCCTCCGCCGCCGTTGCGATCGCGCCGCACCGCGGCGAGCTCACGGCCGACGCCGCGCAGGATCGCGCCGTCGGTGATCGGGCGCTCGGCGGCGCTGGTCGCGGTTCGGTAACGGCGCGCGAGGCGGACCACGGCGAGCAGCGCGAGGAGCCCGGCGAGCACGAAAAGCGTGACGCCGATCACCGTGAACAGGTTGGCGCGGAACGCGCGCTGGTCGATGTCGCCGAAGGTCTCCGCCGAAGTGTCGCGGATGTCGGCGGCGTCGCCCGGCACGAGCGACATCACGCGGATCGACTGCGGCGGCATCAGGTAGGTCTGATCGCGCCCCTGGATCGCCGTGTTCTTGCCGACCTTGCTCTGCACGCGGTAGCTGATCTTCGTCTCGGGCAGCGCCGCGTCCTTGCCGAACATGTTCTCGGCGATGAGGCGCAGGCGGTACTCGTACTGGAAGAATCGCCGCTGATCGGTGCGCAGGTCGGCCCCCTGCGCCGCGCCGCCGAGCACCTCGAACGGCGCGAACTGGACGACCGACGGCTCGAGCCGCGACCGATCGGCGACGACCGTCGCGGCGTCGGTCTCGACGATGGCGCAGGTGAGAACGACCGAGAAGGGCTCGCCGACGCGGATGGCGCCGGCGCTCGTGCGCCACCAGCACTGAATGGGGTCGGTCTGGACGTCCTGCGCGCCGCACACGGCGGCCGTCGCGAACAGCAGGGCCCAACACGCCGCAAGACGTCTCGTCATGATGTCTCTAACTCTCCTGTCACGCCGGGAACCACGAAGATCACGAAGATATCGAAGATCACGAAGAAGAATAACCACAAAGACGCGGAGGCTCGGAGAAGAAGATCGCCGGCGCGTCGCGCGACGCGCCGCGGTCCTCGCGATCCGGTCTTCTTTGTGTCTTCGTGTCTTCGTGGTTATCCCGTCACGCCGCCTTCCTCAAGCGCCGTTCCGCGATGAACTCGCTGAGCGCGATCGCTGTCTGCACCTCGTCGACGCCGATGCGGAGGACGTCGAGATCCTTGTCCTTCGCGAGGCGCGCCACCTCGTCCTGCCACGACCTGGTGCGCGCCGAGAGCGTGCGCAGCGCGTGCCGCGACAGGACGCGCGACTTGCCGGTCTCGACGTCGAACGCCTCGATCCAGCCCGCCGAGACCGGCGGCAGCTCGAAGGCGAACGCGCTGTCGATCAGCACGATGAAGACGTCGTGCATCGAGTTCAGCTGCGCGAGCTCCGCCATGACGCTGGCGGCCTCGTCGAACAGGAAATCGGAGATCACCGGCACCATCGACGTCTTCCGCATGAAGCCCGCGAGCGACATGCTGAGGCTGTCCGCGCGCTTGAGCGGCATCAGCCCTTCGCCGAACTGGTAGGCCTCGAGGCAGTGAATCACCTGGTTCTTGCCGATGCGCGGGCGGATCGCCGCGAGCGCCTCGAACTTCGCGTCGAAGGTGATGAGCCCGAACATGTCCTGGAAGAACACCGCCGACATGCCGATCGTGCCGATCGTGCGCGCGATGGCGGCGGCGATCGGGATGCCGTCGATGCCGCAGCGCGTCGAGAGCGAGTTGTCGGCGATCGCGACGACCGTCGCCGTGCTCCGCTGCTCGTAGTCGCGCACCACCATCGGGCTGAAGTTGGTCAGCGTCGACTGCGCCCAGTCGATCTGCGACATGCGATCGCCCGCCTGCCAGTCGCGCAGCCCGACGAAATCGAAGCCCGAGCCGTGGAAGAGGCTGCGGTGCTCGCCGATCGTGAACTCGCGCATGCGGCGCATGATCAGCAGCTCGATCTCGGTGAGCTCCGAGAGGTTGACGAACGGCTCGACATCCGTCTCCCGCGTCCTCATCTGTCGCCCGTCCTCTCGTGGCCTTTGTTCACCTTCGCGTCCTCGTCGGCGTCAGTCGCCCTCATGGGATCGGTACCCTGTCGATGACGTCCGCGATCACCGAGTCGGTCGTCAGCCCGTGGCTCGCGGCGTGCGGCCCGAGCCAGATGCGGTGGTTCAGGACGTACGGCGCGAGATCCTGGATGTCCTCCGGATACACCTCGGTCCGCCGGCGCACGAGCAGCGCCCACACTTTCGCCAGGCGCGCCCAGCAGATGATCGCGCGCGGCGAGGCGCCGAGATCCACGCCGTGCTCGACGAGCTCCGACGGCGAACGCGTGAGCCAGTCGGTCTCCGGGTTGTAGGGCCGCGTCGCGGCCACGAGCCGCTGGATGTACGCGGCGAGGCGCTCGTGCAGGAACACGTGCTCGGTGATCGCGCCGCGAAGCTCGATGACCCGCTCCTTCGTCATGAGCGGGTTCAGGCGCACCCTCTTGAAGTCGAAGTGCACCAGCTTGGCTTCTTCCTCCGGCGGCAAGTAGCCGATGTTCACCATGATCGCGAACCGATCGGTCGCCGCCTCCGACAGCGGAAACGTCCCCTGCCCGAGCTCCACCGGGTTCATCGTCGCGATCGCGAAGCTGAAGGCGGGCAGCTCGAAGGTGGTGTTGCCGACCGTCACCGTGCGGTCCTGCAGCGCCTCGAGGAACGCGCTCTGCGACTTCAGCGGGATGCGGTTGATCTCGTCGAGCAGGATGACTTCGGCCTGCGCCATCGGGCCGAACTCGGTCATCAGCTCGCCGGTGGCGGGGTTGATCATCTGGAAGCCGACGACTTCGGTCGGCTGCAGATCGGCGCGCCCCTGGAGCCGCACGAATTTCGCGTTGCTGATCGCGGCGAGGATCACGCCGAAGAACGTCTTGCCGACGCCGGGCACGCCGCGCAGCAGGAGGTTGCCGGCGTTGACCTGCCGCTGCTCCTTCTTGTCGTACGAGGTCGGGATCTCCGACATCAGCACGACGTTCGCGAGCGCCTTCGCCGTGTCGTACCCGACGAGCGCTTTTCCGCCTTCTGCGACGATCGAGTCGTGGAACGCGATGGCTTGTTCGAGGTCTGTGTGCATCAAATAGGGAGTCGTATCTTACTTGATAGAATACCAATCGATGAACAAGGTGCTCGCGAGCGCGGCCGATGCGGTCGCGATGATCCCCGACGGCGCGACCATTATGATGGGCGGCTTCGGGTTGTGCGGGATTCCCGAGAACCTGATCGCGGCCCTCCGCGCGCGCGGAACCACGGGTCTCACCGTCATCAGCAACAACGCCGGCGTCGACGATTTCGGCATCGGGGTGCTGCTGCGCGCGCGCCAGGTGCGCCGGATGATCGCGACCTACGTCGGCGAGAACAAGGAGTTCGAGCGCCAGTTCCTGAAGGGCGAGCTCGAGGTGGAGCTCGTGCCGCAGGGCACCTTCGCCGAGCGCATCCGCGCCGGCGGCGCCGGCATTGGCGGCTTCTTTACACCGACCGGTTTCGGGACGATCGTCGCCGACGGCAAGGAGACGCGGACGATCGACGGCCGGCCGTACGTGCTCGAGCGGCCGCTCACGGCCGACTTCGCGTTCGTGAAGGCGTGGACGGGCGATCGCGCGGGCAATCTCGTCTACCGGAAGACCGCGCGCAACTTCAACCCCGTGATGGCGACCGCCGCGAAGGTGACGATCGCCGAGGTCGAGCACCTCGTCGAGCCCGGCGAGATCGATCCCGATCACGTCGTCACGCCGGGGATTTTCGTGCGGCACGTCCTGCAGGGTGAGCAGTACGAAAAGCGCATCGAGAAGCGCACACTCAGGCCCGCGTGACCCGCGGCGCACCCGAGGGAGTGACGTGTATTCACGAAGACACGAAGATCCACGAAAACACTCTTCGTGAAGAGCCGTAACGGCGATGGACATTCGCGATCGGATCGTCAGGCGCGTCGCGCGCGAGCTCAGGGACGGCGACTACGTGAACCTCGGCATCGGCATGCCGACGCTCGTCGCCGGCTGTCTTCCGCCCGGCGTCCACATCACGCTGCACTCGGAGAACGGCCTGCTCGGCATCGGCCCGTTTCCCACCGAAGCCGAGGTCGATCCCGATCTGATCAACGCGGGCAAGGAGACGGTCACCGAAGCGACCGGCTGCTCCTACTTCAGCAGCGCCGACTCGTTCGCGATGGTGCGCGGCGGCCACATCGACGTCACCGTCCTCGGCGCGCTGCAGGTGGACGAGCGCGGCAACCTCGCGAACTGGATGATCCCCGGCAAGATGGTGAAGGGGATGGGCGGCGCCATGGATCTCGTCGCCGGCGCCAGGCGCGTGATCGTCGCGATGGAGCATACGACGAAGGACGGCGGCCACAAGATCCTGAAGGCGTGCACGCTGCCGCTCACCGGCGTCGGCGTCGTCCATCTCATCGTCACCGAGCTCGCGGTGATCGAGGTGACGAGCCGCGGTCTGCTGCTGAAGGAGTTGGCGCCCGACACGACAATCGACAAGGTGCGCGCCGCCACGGGCGCCGAGCTGATCGTCGAGGGCACGCCGAAGGCGATCGAGTGAGCGCCGGGCGGACGACGCGGACGACGACCAACCCGGAGGTCGCGGAACCCGCGGATTCAATGACTACAAAGATTCTGCGAGCTCCGTGAGCTCTGCGTTGATCGTCGTCCTTACGGCGCGGTCGGCCGGCGGGACGGCGCGACCACGTCGAGCGTCAGGCGGATGTGCGCGGGCGCGGGCGCGGCGGCCGCGGCGCCCGGCGCGGAAAACGCGGTGGACAGCAGATCGGGATCCTCGAACTTCGCCGTCACTTCGATCTTCGTCCCGCGCGCGAGCGTAATCGGCTTCTCGAACCAGTAGCGGCGATCCCAGTCGGCGCGCGTGTTGAGGCGAATCATCGGCGTGCGCGATCCGTCCGGGCCGACGGCCTGCACCTGCAGCGTGATGTTCGGCGGCACGCTGTCGGGGCTGAGCGCGACGGCGCGGACGTCGTCGGCGAGCGTCTTCGCGAAGGTATACGTCGTATCGGGAGCGGCCACGGCGCTTGCGGGCGCGTCGATCGGCACGCGCAGCAGCTCGGTCGCATCCTTCGCCTGCGCGAAGTAGACGCCGACCGTGCTGCGATCGGACAGCGCCTTCCCCTCGAACTGCCACGTCTTCTTGTAATGGATGCGGACGCCGATCTGCGCGCCGGCCGGCAGACGGAATGCGACGCCGCTGTCGATCGGCTCGAGATCCTGCCCGGGCAGCCAGTGCGCGAGCACGCGCTCGGGCGCCGGCGCCGTTGCCGATGCGCCGGCCGCCGCCGCGTCCTTCACGGAGATCGTCGCGCTGCGCACGATCGACGGCGTCCCCGGCAGCAGATCGACGCCGCGCACCCACCGCGCTTCGGTGAGCCCGGTCGGGAGCGTGAACTCCTGGGTGTCCTCCATTTTGTCCGCCGCGAGCGTGAAGTCGGCCGGCAGGCGCAGCGCGAGGTCGGGCGCGCCGCCGCTCCACTCGTTCTTCAGCTTCACGTCGGGCAGCTTCGCGTCGAGCGCGCCGCGCGGGTTGCCGCCGGTCGCCCACGTCAGCACGACGTCGAGCTCCTTCGGCGTCAGCGCGTGCGCGCGCTTCAGATCGCCGAAGCCGTCCTCGGCGTGCCACGGCGGCATGTGCGCCGCCACGAGCTCCGCGCGAATCGACTCCGCCCACGGAAACGCGTCGTCGTAGGTCATGAGCGACATCGGCGCGACGCCGCCGGCGACGTGGCAGCGCGAGCAGCGCTCGCGGAAGATCGGAAACACGTCGTCGTTGTAGGTGTACTTCGACGTGATCGCCTTGTGCGCTTCGCCGGGCTGCACCAGCAGGACGGCCGCGGCGGACGCCGCGAGCGCGCCGATCGCCGTTCGCGCCAGGCCGCGTGTCGTCTTCATGGCTGTCCGGGAAACGCCGCCTGAATGTCCTTGCTGGCGGCGACGAACATCGCGTACGCCTCGGTGATCTGCTGCTTGTTTCCGAGATCGCCGAACGCATCCAGCATGTACGCCGACCGCACGAGCCTGGCGATCGCCGGCTCGGCGACCTTCCGCTTCTCAGCGGGCAGATCGGTCTTGTGCGCGTCGAGCGCCAGCGCGAGATCCTTCGCCTGGAATGCCGGCACGTAGATGCTCGCGAACGATCCCTTGTCGATGAACGAGCGGATCTGATCCGTGCGCGTGCGCAGCTGCGCGACCATCTCGGGCACCGTCTCCGGAATCGGCAGCGGCACGAGCGCCGGATCGACGCCGGAGGAGAGCTCCGCGGTGGACGCCGGCATCCCGGCTGCCGGCGAGGGCGCCGCGGCCGGAGTCGTGCCCGCCGGAGGCGCGGCCATCGTGGTTCGCGGCGCGGCCGCCGGTTCCTTCGAGTAGCTGTCGAAGGTGAAGTCGAACCGGTTGTGCGGGCCGTCCGGCTTGAACTGCACGTGCGCGTACATCGACACGGGCAGCGGCAGCTTGCCGATCGCCGCCTGCATGTAGCGGCCGCTGCGCGTTAGCGGAAACGACTTCTCGGCTCCGCTTCGCGGATCCTTCACGACGACCTCGGCCTTCGTCGCGCGGACGTCGGCCAGGGGCAGCGGCTTCGTGAAGTCGTCGTAGAGATGCAGACGGAACACCCCCGACGGCAGGTACGTGCCTTCGAGATGATGCCAGTTGTCGGCCGCCATGAAGAACTGTCCGCCGTGCTGCGGGTTGTGATTGCCGTGCGCACGCGGCGCGTATTTCTTCTGCATCGGCGATCCGTCGGGACAGGTGCCCGGCGCGAGCGATTCCTGATCGCGCCCCGGACACGTCCACGAGACGGCCGCCGTCACCTGGACGAGCGGCGTGCCGTCAATCGGGCAGCGGCCCGGCTGGGCTTCGACGACCGCGAGCGGCCGCGTCGCGCACGTCCAGACCGAGTCGAGGCGGATGCCGACGAGATCCATCCGGCAGATTGGACAGGCGCCTTTCTTGTCCTCGACGATCTCGGGATGCATGGGGCAGGTGTAGGACAGCGGCGGCACGCTCTGATCCTGCGCGCCCTGCGCGCCGGCTCTCGGCGCCTGCAGCGCCGCGCGCGCGCCGCCGCCAAGCGACGCGAGCAGCACGATCGCGGCGAACGCATGCCGTTTCACGTCGCTAATCCGCAATCCTCAATCCCCAATCCGCAATCAATCCGCAATCCGCAATCCTCAATCCGCAATGTCTTATGTTATACCCGTCGCATGTCACGCGCTGTCACGCTCCTCTGCGCGATAACGGCCGCGCTCTCGGCGCTCCGGTCGAACCCGGCGGCGCAGGGGCCGTCGATCGACGCCGCGTTCGACGCGTTCTGGGCGGCGGCGTCGCGCGAGGAGGCGGCGCGGCTCGTCGAGCCGATCGTCAAATCGCACGTCGCGTTCGACGACGCCTATCGCCGCCTGCGGAGCGGCCGCACGTACAGCGCGGCGCCGACGGGCGTCGTGCGGCTGACGAATCGCTCGGCCGACGGCGTCGAGCATCACTACGCGCTGAACGTCCCCGACCGCTACGATCCCGCGCGCCGCTATCAGGTTCGGTTTCACCTCCACGGCGGCATCGGCGGCCGCGCGACGAACGCGCCGGTCGGCGCCGGCACGATCGGCGCCCTCGCCGGCGCCGAGCAGATCTACGTGATTCCGTACGCGTGGGTCGACTCGCCGTGGTGGAGCGACGATCAGGCGCTCAACCTCGTCGCGATCGCCGACGCCGTCAAGCGCCGCTACAACGTCGACGAGAACCGCATCGTCGTGTCGGGCGTGTCGGACGGCGGCACCGGCGCGTACTACGTCGCGATGCGCGAGACGACGCCGTTTGCCGCCTTCCTGCCGCTGAACGGCTATCTGCTCGTGCTCGCCGCGCGCGACATCGACGACGGGCAGATCTTCGCGAACAACCTGCGGGACAAGCCGATCTTCGCCGTGAACGGCGGACGCGATCCGCTGTACCCGACGCGCGTCGTCGATCCGACGATCGAGCACATGAAGAAGGGCGGCGTGTCGGTGGACTACCGCCCGCAGCCGAACGCCGGCCACAACACCGCCTGGTGGCCGGACGTAAAGGAGGCATTCGAGGCGTTCGTGCGCGATCACCCGCGGACGCCGCTGCCCGAGACGCTGACGTGGGAAGTGGGGAACAGCGTCGAGCACCACCGCGCGCACTGGCTGGTCATCGATCGTCTCGGCGCGCAGAAGGGCGACGCGGCGCTTCCCGATCTCAACGACATGGCGTCGGAGCCGACGGCCGACTTCGGCGCGCGCGGCAACGGCACGCACGTCAACCGCGTGATGCCCGGCTCGACCGCCGATCGCCTGGGCGTCAAGGCCGGCGATGTGATCGTGCGGCTCAACGATCAGACCGTGCCGTCGGCGATGGACATCGACGACGCGTTCGAGGAGACGCCGCCGGGGTCGGCGATCACGCTGCTCGTCGCGCGCAACAACCTGCCGGTGGAGCTGCGCGGCGTCTATCAGCCGCAGATCGTGCAGGGACCGCCGAAGCGTCTGTTCGCGCGCGGCGGGACGACGGGCCGCGTCGATCTGACGCGCGCCGGCAACACCGTGATCGCCGCGACTCGCGGCGTGGCGGCGTTCACGCTGCTCCTGTCGCCCGACCAGTTCGATTTCGCGAAGGCGATCAAGGTCGTCGCGAACGGCCGGACGGTGTTCAACGCGAAGGTGGAGAAGAGCGTCGCGACGCTGATGAAGTATGCCGCCGTCGACAACGACCGCACGATGCTCTTCGGCGGCGAAGTGCGGATCGATCTGACGCGGTAAGTGGGGCGCGGACCGCAGTTTCCACAGTTTTCCACCGGGGCCACAGTTTTCCACAGGGGGTCGGGAATCGTTTCGCCCAGGCCGCAGTTTTCCACAGGGGGTCGGGAAGGGATTTGAGCGCGTCAGACGGGATTCTTCCGCCAGTGTGCGGAAACTTCCTCGCGGAAATCGGGCGGTCGTTCAGATCGCTGCCATGCGAGCGGCGGCACGTGCTTGAGCGGCCTTCACGCCTGATCGAGCGAGCCCCAGCCCTGGTGGCTCTAAGTCAGGCATCCACAATAGGTATCGGGACAACTCCAGAAAAACGATTCCCGACCCTCTGTGGAAAACGAAAACGATCCCCGACCCCCTGTGGAAATCTCCCCCCGGTGACGTCTAGCGGCTGATCACGGCGACGCCCCACGGCCGATCACCTGCCTTGATCTTCTTGACGATCGCACGCGATGCCGCGTCGACGATCGAGACGTCGTTGGACGGCCCGTTCGCGACGTACAGCGTCTTGTTGTCCGGCAGCAGGGCCACGCCCCAGGGCCGTGCGCCCACCTCGAGATCCCCGACCGTCGCGTTCGACTTCGGATCGAGGAACAGCAGCTTGCCGAACGATCCCGTCGTCACGTAGATCATCGAGCCGTCGGGATGGACCGTGATGCCCATCGGCCGCGGCTTCGGCGTGCGTCCCTCCGCTTTCAGCGGAACCAGCCGCAGGAACCGATGGGCCCGCGCGTCGAGCAGCGCGAGCGCGCCGTCGTTCTCGAGCGTGACATACGCGCGCGAGCCGTCGGGCAGGAACGCGATCCCGCGGGGCCGATGGCCGGCGGGGATCCGCGTGATGACTTTGTTCGTCAGGGCGTCGATCGCGAATATCGCGCCGTCCTCCTCGCTCGTGACGTACACCACCTTGCCGTCCGGCCGGATCTTCACGCCCTCCGGCTCCTCGCCGATCTTCACGGCCGCGACGACGGCGCCGCTCGCGAGATCGACGACGCTCACCTGCGCCGCGTCCTCGTTGGCGACGTAAAGGCGCGTGCCGTCGGCGCTGACGGCGACCTGTTCCGGATCGTTGCCGGCATGGATGATTCGCTTGACCTGGTACGTGTCGGCGTCGATCTCGCCAATCCCGTCGGCCGTGCGATCCGGCGGCGGCAGCGTCTTCTCGTCGACGCCGGGCGGCGCCGGCGGTGATCCGCTCAGCGCCACGTAGAGCGATTTCCCATCCGGGCTCGGCTGGATGCCGCGCGGCCGTTTGCCAAGCTTGTAGGTGCCAATCGGCTCCTGCGTCTCGGCGTTGATGACCGTGAGATCGCCCGACCACTCGTTCGTGATGTACACGCGCAGCTTCGGCGGCGGCGCAGGTGCGGGCGCGGCGGCCGGCTGCGCGGCGGGCGCCGGCTTCGCCGGCTCCTGGCTGCCGCATGCCGCCGCAAGGCCGGCGGCAAGCGCGAGCCCGGACAGATGATGAAGGCGCATGGCGACGATTCTACGCCCAGGGCGCCACCTGCAAACTCTCGAGCCGGGAGCCGCGCGGCGTAAGGTATGATCCGCGCCTTCGGAGACCGACCGTGCACCTCACGCCGCGTGAAGTCGACAAGCTCCTCATCTTTTCGGCCGGCGAGCTCGCGCGCAAGCGCCGCGCGCGCGGGCTGAAGCTCAATCATCCCGAGGCGGTCGCGCTCATCACGTCGGAGATCCTCGAGCTGATTCGCGACGGCCGATCCGTCGCCGAGATCATGAGCGTCGGCCCGACGATCCTCGCGGCCGATGCCGTGATGGACGGCGTCGCCGACATGATTCCCGAGATCCAGGTCGAAGGCACGTTCCCCGACGGCACGAAGCTCGTGACGATTCATCAACCGATCCGATGATTCCCGGCGAATACCTCCTCGCCTCCGATCCGATCGAGCTGAACGCAGGGCGCGCGACGCGGACGATCGAGGTCAGCAACCGCGGCGACCGGCCGGTGCAGGTCGGATCGCACTGCCACTTCTTCGAGGTGAACCGCTGGCTCGCGTTCGACCGCGCGGCGGCGTACGGCATGCGCCTGAACGTGCCGGCGGGCACCGCCGTGCGCTTCGAGCCGGGCGACACGCGCGAGGTGGAGCTCGTCGCGCTCGGCGGCACGCGCGAGGTGTTCGGCCTCAATCAGCTCGTCGAAGGGCCGCTCGACGACGAGAGCGTGCGCGCGGAGGCGCTCGCGGCGGCCGACGCGTTCGTCAAGGCGGCCGAATGAAAATCGATCGCCGCACGTACGCCGATCACTACGGGCCGACGACCGGCGATCGCATCCGTCTCGCCGACACCGATCTCATCGTCCGCATCGAGCGCGACGCCGCCGTCTACGGCGACGAAGCGAAGTTCGGCGGCGGCAAGGTGATTCGCGACGGCATGGGGCAGTCCGCGTCGGCGACGCGCGCCGCCGGCTCGCCGGATCTCGTCATCACCAACGCGGTGATCATCGACGCCGCCGGCGTCTACAAGGCGGACGTCGGCGTTCGCGACGGGCGCATCGCGGCCATCGGCAAGGCGGGCAATCCGGGCGTGATGGACGGCGTCTCGCCGGGCCTCGCGATCAGCGCGTCGACCGAAGTGCTCGCCGCCGAGGGCCACATCCTGACGGCCGGCGCCATCGACTCGCACGTGCACTTCATCTCGCCGAACCAGATCCCCGACGCCTTTCACGCCGGCATCACCACGCTCATCGGCGGCGGCACCGGGCCCGCCACCGGAACGAAGGCGACGACGTGCACGCCGGGCGCGTGGAACATCCGCCGCATGTACGAGGCGGCCGAGGCGTTCCCGCTGAACTTCGGCTTTCTCGGCAAGGGCAACGCGTCGGGGCGCGACGCGCTGCGCGAGCAGATTCGGGGCGGCGCGCTCGGCCTCAAGCTGCACGAGGACTGGGGATCGACGCCCTCGGCGATCAGCGAGTGCCTCACGGTCGCCGACGAGTTCGACGTGCAGGTGGCGATCCACACCGACACGCTCAACGAGACCGGCTTCGTCGAGGACACGATCGCCGCGATCGGCGGCCGCACGATTCACACGTATCACACGGAAGGCGCCGGCGGCGGCCACGCGCCCGACATCATTCGCCTCTGCGGCGAGCCGAACGTCCTCCCCTCGTCGACGAACCCGACGATGCCGTTCACGCGCAACACGCTCGACGAGCATCTCGACATGCTGATGGTCTGCCATCATCTCTCGCCGGCGATTCCCGAGGACGTCGCGTTCGCCGACTCGCGCATCCGGCCGGAGACGATCGCGGCCGAGGACGTGCTCCACGATCTCGGCGCGATCAGCATGATGTCGTCCGACTCGCAGGCGATGGGCCGCATCGGCGAAGTGATCTGCCGCACCTGGCAGACCGCGGACAAGATGAAGCGGCAGCGCGGGCCGCTGCCGGGCGACGAAGCGGGCAGCGACAACCTCCGCGTGCGGCGCTACATCGCGAAGTACACGATCAATCCGGCGATCGCGCACGGTATCGCCGCCGACGTCGGCTCAATCGAGGTGGGCAAGCTCGCGGACCTCGTGCTGTGGAAGCCGGCGTTCTTCGGCGTGAAGCCCGAGGTGGTCATCAAGGGCGGCTTCATCGCCGGCGCGATGATGGGCGACGGCAACGCCTCGATCCCGACGCCGCAGCCGGTGATCGCGCGGTCGATGTTCGGCGCGTTCGGCGCCGCGCTCGACGCCTGCAGCGTGCACTTCGTCAGCCAGGCGGGGATCGACAACGGCGCGCTCGGCGGCCTCGGGCGCGCGGCCGTGGCCGTGCGCGGCTGCCGCGCGCTGCGCAAGCGCGATCTCGTGCTGAACGACGCGACGCCGCGCATCGAGGTGGATCCGGAGACGTACGAAGTGCGCGCCGACGGCGTGCTGCTGACGAGCGAGCCGGCGGACGTGCTGCCGATGGCGCAGCGGTATTTTTTGTTCTGAGACGGGGCTAGGGGCTAGGGGCTGGCCGTGACGGTGGTGGAACGCGTGATCCGCATGAGCGACGTGCCGCGCGCGGTGGAGTCCTACGCGCGCGATACGGTGACGCTCGGCTGGGAAGATCGCACGCACGCCCACGGCCGGCGCCGCACCGACGGAGGCGTGGAGTTCGGCACCTCGCTGCCGCGCGGCACGGTGCTGCGCGCCGGCGACGGCTTCGTCCTCGACGACGAGCGCCTCGTCGTCTCGATCGTCGAACGCGCGGAGCCGGTCTTCGTGGTCGAGCCGCGGACGCCGCACGAGTGGGGGCTCTTCGCGTACCACATCGGCAACCGTCATCAGCCGATGATGGTGACCGATCGCGCGCTCGTCTGCCCCGACGTCCCAGGCGTGGAGCAGCTCCTGCAGCAGCACCGGATGCCCTACACGCGCGCGACGCTGCCGTTCACGCCGGCCGCGACGGTCGCCGCGCATCAGCACTGAGAACCGTGAAGCTCGCTCTCCTCCACCTGTGTGATTCGCTGTTTCCGATTGGCGCCTTCGCGCACTCCGACGGCCTGGAGTCGGCGACGGCGGACGGACGGATCGCGTCGGCGGCGGATCTGCGCGAGTGGATCGCCGTCTGCCTCGACGAGTCGATCGGCCGCCTCGAAGGTCCGGCGGTCTGGCGCGCGTGGCGCGCGACCCAGGACGACGACGCGGCGGCGCTTGCCGCGCTCGACGAGGAGCTGACGGCGATGCGGCCCTCGTCCGCGGCGCGGCAGTCGAGCCGGGCGATGGGACGGCGGCTGCTGACCACGTGGCGCGCGATGCACGCCGGCGATTCGCGCACCGTCGAGCGCTCGCTCGCGACGGGCGCGACGCTGCCCGTCGCGTTCGCCGTCGCGTGCGCGTCGATACCCGTCGAGCGGCGCGCGGCGGTGGAAGCGTTCGCGTACACGCGCCTCGCGGCCACGGTGTCGGCCGCCATGCGCCTGCTGCCGATCGGCCAGATCGAAGCGCACGCGCTCCTCGCGCGCGCGCTCGACCGCGTGCCGCCGGTCGTCGACGCGATCGCGTCGCGCGGCGGCGACCTCGAGTCGTTTGCGCCGGCGCTCGACATCGCGGCGATGAGCCAGCAGTACGTTCACTCCCGGCTGTTCCGATCGTGATGTCCTGACGAGGGCACAGAGGACGCACAGAGGACGCAGAGACCGCGCAGAGAGATTCGCGATGAGACGACCAATCAGGATCGGGATCGGCGGCCCTGTCGGCTCGGGGAAGACGGCGCTCGTCGACGCGCTGTGCAAGGCGATGCGCGGCACGTACGACCTCGCCGTGATCACCAACGACATCTTCACGAAAGAGGACATGGAATTCCTCGTGCGCAGCGAGGCGCTGCCGCCGGATCGGATCATCGGCGTCCAGACCGGCGGCTGTCCGCACACGGCGATCCGCGAGGACGCGTCGATGAACTTCGAGGCGCTCGACGAGATCACCGCGCGCCACACCGCGCTCGACATCGTCTTTCTCGAGAGCGGCGGCGACAACCTCGCGGCGAGCTTCAGCCCGGAGCTCGTCGACGCGGCGATCTACGTGATCGACGTGTCGGGCGGCGACAAGATCCCCCGCAAGGGCGGGCCCGGCGTCACGCGATCGGATCTGCTCGTCGTCAACAAGACCGATCTCGCGCCGCTCGTCGGCGCCGATCTCGCCGTCATGGCGCGCGACGCGAAGCGGATGCGGGGCGATCGGCCGTTCGTGTTCACGAACCTCAAAGCGGGCGACGGGCTGCAGGACGTCGTCGCCTGGATCAAGCGCGAGCTGCTGTACGAAACGGCGGCCGTCTGATGCCGGCGATCGATCTGCCGCGCGGCGATCGCCGGGCGGCCGACGAGCGATGGCGCGCGTGGACGCGCACCCTCGACGATCGCAGCGCGCACGCCGTCGGGCGCCGCGCGCGCCTCGAGCTCGCGTTCGAGCGGCGCGGCGGCCGCACCGTCCTCGCGCACGCGTACGCGGAGCCGCCGTTCCGGGTCGGACGCACCTTCGATCTCGACGGCGCCGCGTACGCGATCCTCGTCAGCGCCGGCCCCGGCGTGTTCGCCGGCGACGAGCTCGCGCAGTCGATCCACGTCGGGCGCGGCGCCTCGGTGCTGCTGACGACGCAGGCGGCGCTGCAGGCGCATCCGGCGGCGTGCGCGCGGCACGCGCCGGCGATCGTCCACCAGCGCTTCATCGTCGACGAGGACGCGGAGCTGCATGGCCATTGGGATCCGGTGATTCCGTTCGCCGGCGCGCGGCTCGAGCAGGTCGTCGACATCCGCCTCGCCGAGAACAGCCGCGTGTGCTGGAGCGACGCGCTGATGGCCGGGCGCGTGGCTCGCGGCGAGCGTTGGAAATTCGATCGCCTCGCGCACGAGCTGTCGCTCTCGATCGCCGGCCGCCGCGCGTATCTCGAACGCTACACGCTCGCGCCGGCCGATCGCGCGGTCGATCGCGCGTGGACAACGGGCGGCGCGGCGTTTTTCTCGACGGCGATCGTCCGCAGCCCGCGCGCGTCGGCGGAAACGGTCGAGGCGCTGCACCGCCGGCTCGCCGCGATCGAGGGCGTCGTCGCGGGCGCCGATCTCGTCGAGCCGTCGCTCGCCGTCGCGCGCCTCGCAGCCGGGAGCGGCGCACCGTTTGCGCGCGCTCGCACGTCTTATCGCGAATGGGCGCTCCGGTCGATCTTTCAACGCCTGGAACTTACGGCCCGGAAGTAGAATGGCCCATCATGTCCCGATGGCTGGCCGCGTTTCTGGTCTCGATGGTCGTGTCGGCGCCGCTCGCGGCGCAGGCGCAGAAACAGGAGCCGACGGTGGCGGGCCTGTGGCGCGTCGAGTTCGTCACGCCGCTCGGCCAGGTGGGCGTCAACATGACGATCAACCAGTCGGGCACGCGGTTGACGGGGCACGTGACCGACGAATTCGGCGAGTACGAGATCGGCGGCCGCTTCGCCGACGGCCAGGTGACGGTCGTGTGGTCGGTGCCCGAGGACGGCAAGATGCTCGAGATCACGATGAAGGGCACGCTCGACGGCAACGTGATCACCGGAACGGCGAAGCTGGGCAACGTCGGCGAAGGTCCGCTCTCGGCGCGCCGCACGGGCGACGCGGGCGATCGGTAGTTCGGTCAATTCCAGGAGCCACGGCCATGATCCGCACGCGACTCATCATTCTGGCGATCGGTCTTCTGACGGCGGCGCCCGCGTTCGCGCAGACGAACGTGGCCGGCGACTGGGACTTCACGATCAACTCGCCGCAGGGCTCGAACACGACGCGGGTGACGCTCAAGCAGGAGGCCGAGAAACTGAACGGCCTCTTCAAGTCGCCCGCCGGCGAACTGCCGTTCACCGGCACGATGGACGGCAGCGACATGAAGTTCACCTTCACGATCAACTTCCAGGGGATGCCGCTCGACATCACGATGACCGGCAAGGTCGACGGCGATTCGATCGCCGGCAAGGCGAACTTCGGCGGCTTCGCCGAGGGCGACTGGACCGCGAAGCGCGTCGTCGACACGGCGGCGTCCGCAGCGGCGCCGCCGCCGAGCGCGCCGTCCGCGCCGACGGCGCCGGGCGCGGCGTCCTCGTCCGCGGGCGGCATCGCCGGCAAGTGGGACGTCACGCTCAAGACGCCGGGCGGCGATTTCCCCGCGAGCGCCACGCTCTCGGAAGAGGCCGGCAAGGTGTCGGGCACCTTCGGCAGCCCGATGGGCGAAGTGCCGGTGAGCGGGACGATCGAGGGGCACGCGTTCAAGATCACGATGTCCGCGCAGACGCCGCAGGGTCCGATGACGGTGGTGATGACGGGCGACATCGACGGCGACACGATCTCGAACGGCAAGGCCGACGTTTCCGGCATGGGAATGATGGAATGGACCGCCAAGCGCATGAAACAGTAGGGCGGGCCGTTCAGGCCGCCCTCCATCTCGTCTTCCTCGTCGCGCTCGCGAGCAGCGCGCACGCGCAGACCGCTCTCAAGCTCGCGACGCTGGTGCCCGAAGGTTCGGTCTGGGACAAGAACATCAAGCAGATGGCCGAGGAGTGGAAGACCGCGACCGGCGGCCGCGTCACGATGACGGTGTTCGCCGGCGGCACGCAGGGCGACGAGCCGATGGTTCTGCGCAAGATGCGGGTCGATGCGCTGCAGGCCGCCGCGTTCAGCGCCGTCGGCCTCGGCATGATCGATTCCGCGTTCAACGTCTTCGACATTCCGTTCTTCTTCGACTCCTACGACGAGCTGAACTACGTCACCGAGAAGCTGACGCCGGTGATCCGCAAGCGGATCGAGCCGAAAGGGTTCGTGCTGCTCAATTGGGGGCAGCTCGGGTGGGCGCAGATCTTCACGAAGAAGCCGGTGCAGACGGTCGACGATCTCCGATCGATCAAGCTGTACACCTCGTCGGGCAACGACCGGATGGTGCAGTGGTTCAAGGCCAACGGCTTTCAACCGCGCGCCATGGCGATGACCGACATCATGACGGGCCTCTCCACCGGCATGATCGACGGGATGCCGTCGACGCCGCTCACCGCCCTGCTGTTTCAGTGGAACCGCCAGACGCCGTACATGCTCGAGCTCGGGCTCGCGCCGATCATCGGCGCGAACGTCATCGTGGCGAAATCGTGGAAGGCGATTCCCGACGCCGACAAGCCGAAGCTGCTCGAGGCGGCCGACGGCGTGGACAAGCGGCTGCGCGAAGCGGTGCCGAAGCTGGACCAGAACGCCGTCGCGATGATGACGAAGAACGGGTTGACCGTGACGAAGGCCACCGGCCCCGAGTGGAAGACGCAGCTCGACGGCCTCGCGAAGACCATGCGCGGCGAGATGGTGCCGCCCGACATCTTCGATCTCGCGCTCAAGGCGCGCGACGAATTCCGGAAGCAGAAATCGCAAAAGCAGTGACCGAGGCCGTCGGCAGTCGGCAGTCTGCTGAGACAGTCGGCAGTCGGCAGTCTTCAGTCGGCAGTCGACACGCGCTGACGACGTTTCTCGCCCGCGTCGAGGACGGCGTCGGCTCGCTGGCGCTTCTCGTGATGGTCGTCCTGCCGCTGGCCGAGATCGTGTCGCGGCGCGCCTTCAGCCGCGGCATCCCCGGCTCGGGGCCCATCGTTCAACACCTCACGCTGTGGGTCGGCTTCCTCGGCGCGGCGATCGCCGCGCGCGACGGCAAGCTGCTCGCGCTCGCCACGGGCACGTTCATTCCGCAAGGCGTCTGGCGGCGCGCCGCCGACGACTTCGCGGCCGCGTTCGGCGCGTGCGCCGCCACCATCCTCGCGTCGGGCGGCTGGCAGATGGTGATGATCGAGCGCGAGGCGGGCACCACCATCGGCGCCGGGATACAAGCGTGGGTCGCGCAGCTCGTGCTGCCGATCGCGTTCGCGCTGATCGCCGTGCGCGTCGCCTGGCGTCCGGGCTTCAACGCGCTCAATCCGATCCGCGATCCCCACGCGACGAGGCCGCTGGATCGCGCGCTCGCGTCGCTCGGCATTCTCGCCGGCATCCTGCTCGTGCGGACGCCGTCGCTCGTCGAGGGGCACGCGCTGCTGCCGGTCTGGATCGCGATCGCGGTCGCCGCCGTCGCGGGAACGCCGCTCTTCGCGATCCTCGGCGGCGCGGCGGCGCTGCTGTTCATGCACGACGGCGTGACGCCGGCCACGGTGCTGATCGAGACCTACTCGCTCAGCGTGTCGCCGACGCTGCCGGCGATTCCGCTCTTCACGCTCGCCGGATTCCTGCTCGCCGAAGGCCGCGCGTCGGAGCGGCTGCTGCGGGTGTTCCGCGCGTGGTTCGGCTGGATCCCCGGCGGCACCGCCGTCGTCTGCGCGGTGCTGTGCTCGTTCTTCACGGTCTTCACCGGTGGCTCGGGGGTCACGATCCTGGCGCTCGGCGGCGTGCTCTTTCCGGCGCTCCTGAAGGACGGCTATCGCGAGCGGTTCGCGCTCGGCCTGCTGACGGCGTCCGGCTCGCTCGGGCTGCTGCTGCCGCCGGCGCTGCCGCTGATTCTCTACGCGGTCGTCGCGCAGATCCCGATCGAGGACATCTTCATCGGCGGCATCCTGCCGGGCGTCCTGCTGACGTCGATGGTCGCCGCGTGGGGCGTGCGCGAAGGGATCGTGTCCGGCGCGGGCCGCAGCGCGTTCAGCGCCTCCGAAGGGTTGGCGTCGCTCTGGGCGGCGAAGTGGGAGCTCGCGATTCCGGTGCTCGTGCTCGTCGCGATGTTCAGCGGCCTCGCCACCGCCGTCGAAGCGGCCGCGCTGACGGCGCTCTACGCGCTCATCGTGCAGGCGCTCATCCACCGCGATCTCTCGCTCGCGCGCGATCTGCCGCGCGCGTTCACCGAGTGCGTCACGGTGATCGGCGGCGTGCTGATCATCCTCGGCGTGGCGCAGGGGTTCACGAGCTACCTCGTGAACGCGCAGGTGCCGGCGAAGCTCGTCGACTGGGTGCGCGGGCACATCACGTCGCGCCTCACGTTCCTGCTCGTCCTCAATCTCTTCCTGCTCGCCGTCGGCTGGCTGATGGAGATCTTCGCCGCAATCGTCGTCGTCGTGCCGCTGATCGTGCCGCTCGGCGCCGCGTTCGGGATTCACCCGGTGCACCTCGGGATCATCTTCATCGCGAACCTCGAGCTCGGCTTCCTCACGCCGCTCGTCGGGCTCAACATCTTCCTCGCGTCGTACCGCTTCCGCCGTCCGGTGCTCGAGGTCTGCGCGGCGGCGCTGCCGATGATGGCGATCCTCGGCATCGGCGTGCTCGTCATCACCTATGTGCCATGGCTGACGACGGGGCTGCTGGCGCTCGTCGGCCGATAGCGCGGCGCGCGGCGATCGCGCTGCTCGTCGTCTTCCAGCTCGCCGTCGGCGTCGTCCTCGCGGAGCTGCTGCTCGTCGCGCTCTACACGCATCCGTCGCGCCGGTTTCCCGCAGCGCTGCGGCAATTCCTGTCGTGGGAATATTTCTACCGGCGCAGCGTCGTGCAGCTCGGCGCCGATCGCGCGCGCTACGACCCGGAGCTGCTGTACACGCTGCGGCCCGGGCGCTTCACGTTCACCAACGTCGAGTACTCGACGCCCTACGACGTCAACTCGCTCGGCGTCCGCGACGACGAAGCGTCGCAGGCGAAGCCGCAGATCGTCGTCGCCGGCGACTCGTATGCGATGGGCTGGGGCGTGCAGCAGGAGGAAGCGTTCCCGCAGGTGATCGAACGGCGCACCGGCCGCCGTGTGCTGAACGCGGCCGTCGCCTCCTACGGCACCGTACGCGAGATGCGCCTGCTCGATCGCGTGGATCTCTCACGCGCGACCACGCTCGTCGTGCAGTACTGCTCGAACGACTTCGGCGAGAACGAGGAGTTCGAGAAGCACGGCAACCGGCACGTGCCGAGCGGCGAGGAGGCGTGGCTGAGCGCGATCGCCGAGCAGCAGCGCGTCACGCGCTACCGGCCGTTGCGGATGGTGTACGACGCGGCCGTCTACGTGAAGCGCGGCGTCGAGGGGCGCCGCCGCGGCGGCTTCGAGCCGACGACCGTACCGCCCGATCGCGCGGCCGCGCTGTTTCTCAACGCGCTGATGCACGCGCCGCGCGCCGATCTCAGCCGCCTGCGGATCGTCGTCACCGATCCGGATCCCGATCCGGCGTTCATCCGCGCGCTGGCTCGATCGCGGCTCGATCCGATGTATCCCCCGTACATTCACGCGATCCACGTGGTCGACGTGTCGAGCCTGCTGACGCCCGAGGTGCACTACGTCCTCGACGACCACCTGACGGCTCGCGGGCACGAGCTGATCGCTGAGGCGTTGATTGCGGCGATGGCTCGATGACGGGCGGCCCTGAAGGGCTGCGCTACCGGGACAGGCGGCCGTCGGTAGCGCAGGCCTTCAGGCCTGCTTCAGCGGCCCGCGTTACCGAGGTCTTGCAACCTCGGTGTAATCCAGATATCGATGACCGGCGGCGATCGAGATGTGCGCGGTGAGCTCGTACGATCCGTCGGCCGTCTTCACGCGCTCCGTCGCGTGCTCCACGCGAATCGATCCGGGCGGCGGGCCGGAGCGCAACGCCTCCTCGACGACGCGGCCGGTCATCGCGTCGAGCGGCTGGAGTCCGGCAAGGCGCAGCAGCGTCGGCGCGAGATCGACGTTGCCGGTCGGCACGTCGCTGACGGCGTGCTCGCGGATATCGGGCCCGGCCGCAATCAGCGTCGCGTGGACGTCGTAGGGGCTCGACGCGCCGTGGCCGGCGACGCCGCTCTGCGTGCTCGTTCCGGCGAAACCCGCCTCGTTCTTCGCATTGCTCCAGTCGGGCGATACGAGGATGTCGCCGGACCGCGGATGATTCCACCGCGCGACGTCGTAGGAGAGCGTGCCGGGCACGACGCCCTCGGCGCCGCCGCGCGCGCCCGGACGCGTGAAGACGGCGCCGACCGCCGCGTTCTTCTGCAGCGCGGCGACAATCGCAGCAAGCCGCGATGGATCCGGGCTCGCGCGCACGTAGATCGCCCCTTCGGCGACGACGATGTCGCGCGAGCCGTCGGCGGCGGTGTGCGCGAACGGCGCGACGATCGCGTCGAGCTTGAGCGCGTTCGTGTGGGTCGAGAAGCCGTGATCCGAGACGACGATCAGGTTCGTGCGATCGAGGAGGCCGCGCGCCTGCAGCGCGTCTTCGATCCGGCCGATCTCCGCGTCGGCCAGCCTCAGCGCCTCCACCGTCGTCGGCGTGCCGACGCCTTTGGCGTGCGCCGTCGTGTCCGGGTCGCTCAGCCACAGCAGCGTGACGTCGGGGCGATCGGCGCCTGTGCCGAGCATCAGATACGCGTCGGACGCGCGGCGGTTGAGCGCCGCGTTGGGCGTCGCGTGCGGCGGCGGCGGACCGAGCGCGTCGGCAATGCGCGATGCGACCACCGGCGGCCGCGCGAACTCCTGGTGCACGGCGACGCCGGAGCCGGTGGTGTCGAGCATGAACAGCGCGCCGCTCGTTCCCGATCCGACTGTCAAAAGCGTGCGGCCGGCTTTGGCGAGCAGTTCGCCGAGCGTCGGCGCCGTCAGCAGACGCCCCGTCGCGCTCGCGACCTTCAGGAGATTCTCGCGCGCGCCGGTGTCGAGGCTCCGCGCCGCATCCGCGGCCGGCACGTAGATCGTGTTGCCAAGCAGCCCATGCCCCTCGGGATACACGCCGGTGACCATCGATGCGGCGTTCACCCGCGTCACGGTCGGCACGACGGAGTGGTGCGCGTTGAACACCGTGCCGCGCCGTCCGATGCGCGCGAGCCGCGGCATCACCTCGGGGGTGATGTAGTCGGGCCGGAGGCCGTCGACGGCGATCACGAGCTGCGCATGCGGCGCCGCCGGCGGCGGTTGAAGCGCGCGCGCGCCCACTGCGGCGACGACGACGACGATCGAGAGGATCGGCAGGCTGCGTGGCACGGCGCGGGCTCGCTAACGCGGCGGCGATCGCCGCAGGCCGCGGATCTGCGCGACGAGATCGTCGTTCCCGGCGGCGAGCGCCTGCGCTTCCGCGATCGCCGCGGCGCGATCGGCGTCGGCCTTGCGCCCGACAGCCGCGTAGGCGCGCGCGAGGTTGAACTGCGCCTGCGCGTAGGCCGGCCGCAGGCGGACGGCCTGCTCGAGATACGCAATCGCTGCGCGCGGATCCCCGGAGGCGAGCAACATTGCGCCGAGGTTGTTATGCGCTTCCGCGTTGGCGCGGCCCGTCTCGACGGCGCGCTCGTACTCGCGCCGTGCCTCGTCGAGGCGCCCCGCGGCGAGCCGGAGGTTGCCGAGATTGTTGTGCGCGAGCGAGTACTCGGGATCGAGGCGCACGGCCGCTTCGTACTCGTGCGCCGCGTCGCCGCTTCGTCCCATCGCCTCGAGCGCGACGCCGACGTTGTACCGCGCCGCCGCCGACGCGGGCTGCAGCCGGCGGACCGCCTCGAAATGCGGCAGCGCGCGCGCCGGCTGCCCGAGCTCGAGGTACAGCGCGGCGGCGTCGTTGCGTATCGCCGCGTAGTCCGGCTCGCGCGCGATGATCGTCTCGCAGCCTATCGCGTCCTCCGCCGCCATCTTGCGGCGGCTCGTTGACGCGAAGCGAGCGCGATCGTCCTCCGATCGCGTCATCACCTGGATCCACACGTCGGCCATTTCGTCCGACGAGCGCCAGCCCCACGACACGCGCTGCGGCGGCCGATCGGGATTGCGCGGGTTCGCCTCCGAGTTGTCGAACACGTATTCCATGTCGATGCGCGTCCCCGCGGGCAGCCAGAACGGCGAGAGGTAGCGATACTGGTCCTGCCAGTTGAAGTCCCAGCTCGCGATCGTGATGAGCGTCCGGCGCGCGCCGGAGGGCAGCGTCGCGTCGGCGCGCATCGTGCGCGCGCGGTAGTGCGCATGCGGCTGAATCGCGCGCACCTCGGCGTCCACCGGCAGCGTGAAGCTGTCGGTCACGCGGAACTCGCGCGCGCCGGCCGGCATGTCGATCTGCTGGCGTCCGAGCCGGACGATCGACGGCGTGCGCGACGGCGCGTGCGGCGTGAAGTACAGGCCGATCGACGGCTGCACGCGCTCGACCTTGCCAGTGGGCCGCATGTGCAGCTGCACGACGAGATCGCTCGCCGGGTCGAGCCGCCACGCCATGTCGTCCTGCGCGAGCGGCGGCGCCTGGCCCGGCGTCCACCCGAGAAAATGACCGTCGGGATAATCCGCCGAGTGCAGGATCGTCCCTTCGTAGCCCGGCTCCGGATCGGCGTCGTCGAGCTGGCGCGACGCGGGCGTCGGATCGATTCGGATGTTCGCGTGGTGCACGGCGCCGCTGCCCGGTTTGAACTCGAGACCGCGGACGAACCGCGCGCCGTCCACCGGCACAGAGACGACGAAGTTGCGGAAGACGTCGGGGCCGCCGGCGCGCAGGACGTACGCGGGAAGCGCGACGACGAGATCCGGTGTGCCGGCCTGCCAGTCGGAGGCGAAGCGCGGCTCGGGCGGCGCGTCGGCGGCGTGGCCCTCGGGCGCGCCGTTGGCGGCCCACCGCTCGAGCGTCGCGATCTGCTCGTCGGTCAGCCGCCGCTCGCCGGCGAACTCGCCCGCTTGCGGCTTCCACGGCGGCATGTAGCGGTCCTTCGTGGCCCGCGCGATCAGCGTCGCATGCCGCCGCGCGTCGTCGTACGACAGCAAGCTGAAGGGCCCGGCGCCGCCCGGGCGATGGCACGGCGCGCAGTTCGCGTACAGAATCGGCGCGACGTCGCGCGCGAATGTCGCGGCGGTGTCGGCGCCGGCTGCCGGCGCCGCGCCGGCGAGCATCACGGCAAGTGCGGCGAGGAGTCGCTTCATCGATTTGGATACTGGCGTGTCGACGCCGCAGTATACGCGCGCATTTGCTTGACGGGCTCTACCGCACAGCGTATTTTCGTCCCGCTTTCGTTCCGTTGCCCTGATCGCCGGCACTCATCAGGAGGGGATATGCGCAGGATCGCGTGCGTTGTCGTGCTGGTGCTCCTGGCGGCGGCGCCACGTTCGGTGTTCGCGCAGGCGAGCGGCATCGCCGGAGTGGTCAAGGATGCGAGCGGGGCGGTGATGCCGGGCGTCACCGTCGAAGCGAGCAGCCCCGCGCTCATCGAGCGCGTGCGCTCGGTGATCACCGACACGCAGGGGCAGTACAAGATCGTCGACCTGCGCCCGGGCGTCTACACCGTCACCTTCACGCTGCCGGGATTCGCCACCGTGAAGCGCGAGGGCGTCGAGCTGTCGGCCGACTTCGTCGCCTCGATCAGCACCGAGCTGCGCGTCGGCACGCTCGAGGAAACCGTCACCGTCACCGGCGCGAGCCCGGTCGTCGACACGCAGAACGTCGTGCGCCGGCAGGTCATCACGAAGGACAACATCGACGCGATGCCGACGTCGAAGAACTGGTCGACGATCGGCGTCATGACGATCGGCGTCAGCAGCAACCAGAACGACGTCGGCGGATCGGCCGGCGAGCATCAGAATCAGCTCAAGGCGCACGGCGGATCGTTCAACGACCGCATCGTCCAGATGGACGGGATCATGAACGCCAACATGGCGTGCAACTACTCGTGCACCGGCGTCTCGACCAACGACCAGTCGACGCAGGAGCTGAGCTACGAGTTCGGCGCGATCTCCGCCGAGGTCGCCGGCGGCGGCGTCCGCGTCAACATCATCCCCAAGGACGGCGGCAACCGGTTCAGCGGATCGGCGTTCGGCAACTTCGCGAACGACAAGATGCAGGGCAACAACGTCGATCAGACGCTGCGGGATCAGGGCGTGCCCACCGCCGACAGCATCCTGAAGATCTACGACGCGAGCGGCGCGTTCGGCGGACCGCTGAAGCGCGACAAGCTGTGGTTCTGGACGGCTCACCGCTACTGGGGCTACAAGCAGATCCGCACCAACACCTTCTACGAGAAGGATCAGTCGACGTTCGTCTACACGCCGGACTTCTCGCGGCCGGGCACCGAGACGCAGCGCAGCGTCAGCGACGATGTCCGGCTGACGTGGCAGATGTCGGCGAGGAACAAGCTGTCCGGCTACTGGAGCATCGCGCCGCGCTACACCGATCACTGGACGCTGGCCAGCACGCTGCAGCCCGACGCGTCGAACCTCCAGAATCTGCCGGTCAACAACTTCGAGACCGTCACCTTCCGCTCGACGATCTCCTCGCGGGCGCTGTTCGAAGCCGGGTTTGGCGTGACCAACGAAACCTGGACGCGTGAGCCGGTCGAGGACTCCGCGACCTCGACAGGCTATCCGGTCACCGAGCTGAACACCGGCATCAGCTTCCGCGCCTATCCGTCGACGTTCTCGAGCAACTACACGTCGCTCCGCTCGTACCGCACCGCGCTCACCTACGTGACCGGATCGCACGCGTTCAAGACCGGCATGACGCTCCAGGAGGGCCCGGCCGACACCGACGTCTACACGACCAAGGACACGTTCCTCATCGTCCGGAACGGCGCGCCGTTCGGTGTCACCGTGCGGACCACGCCGTACACCACGCACGAGCGCCTCATCGCCGATCTCGGCGTCTACGCGCAGGACACCTGGACGATCAACCGCTTCACGATCAACGCCGGCGTGCGGTTCGACTACTTGAACAACAAGGTCGGCGCGCAGGACGCGCCGGGCGGCACGTGGATCGGCCCGCGCCACTTCGACGAGCTGACCAACGTCCCCAACCTCAAGGATCTGTCGCCGCGTCTCGGTCTGTCCTACGACCTGTTCGGCAACGGCAAGACCGCGCTGAAGGCGACGCTGAGCCGCTACGTCCAGACGTCGACGGTCGGCACGGCGCGCACGCTGAATCCGCTCAACACGTCGGTGAACAGCGCGACGCGCGGCTGGCAGGACCTGAACAACGACGGCATCCCGCAGGTCACCGAGCTCGGGCCGCTGAGCAACAGCAGCTTCGGCCAGGTCAACATCGCGACCCGCTACGATCCGGAGACGATCACCGGATTCGATCACCGGCGCAACAACTGGGAGACCTCCGCGACCCTGTCGCACGAGCTGATGCCGCGCGTCTCGACCGAGATTTCGTACTACCGCCGCGCACAGGGGCACATCCAGACCACCGACAACCTCGACGTCGCGCCGTCGGACTTCACGCCGTACTGCGTCACCGCGCCGGCCGATCCGCGGCTGCCGGGCGGCGGCGGCAACCAGATCTGCGGCCTCTACGACATCACGCCGACGAAGTTCGGCCTCGCCGCGAACAACCTCGTGACGTTCGTCGACAAGGTCGGCGGCCAGTGGACCGAGGTCTTCAACGGCATCGACATCGCCGCCAACGCGCGCATCCGCTCCGACCTGTTCGTCACCGGCGGCTTCGCCACCGGCAACACGCATTTCAACAACTGCTCGTCGTTCGTGGACAATCCGCAGACGGGCTTCGGCATCTCGGCGGCGGCTCCGGGCCCCGGCACGGCGCCCACGCCGGGCACCGGCCTCGTCTTCTCGTACTGCAACTTCGACACGAGCTGGTTGACGCAGGTGAAGGCGACCGGGTCGTACACGCTGCCGTGGCAGCAGATCCAGATCGGCGGCGTGCTGCAGAACCTGCCGGGTCAGCAGGTGCTTGCCTTGTGGAACATCACGCAGGCCGACGTCGCCGCGAACGGCTCGCTCGGGCGGCCGCTCTCGGGCGGCGCCAACACCTCGCGCAGCATCCCGCTGATCAAGCCGGGCACTGAATACACGCCGCGGCGCACGCAGCTCGATCTGCGCGTCGCGAAGAACTTCACGATTGCCTCGTCGCGCAAGCTGCAGGTGATGGCCGACATCTTCAACGTGCTGAACTCGAACGCCGCGGTCGGCGCCACGTCGAACGCCGGCGAGCCGCCGGCCGCCATCAACACGACGTACGGCGGCGCCTGGCTCAAGCCGCTCAACATTCTGCAGGCGCGATACGTGAAACTCGGCGCGCAGCTGACCTTCTGAGCGCGCCCGCGCAAGGCAGGAAGGCAGGAAGGCAGGAGGGCAGGCTTCCCTGCCTTCCTGCCTTGCTGTAAATTCCCAGCATGAAGTTCGCGTGTGCCCTCGCGCTCGTACTTTTGGTCGACCAGCCCCAGCTGCCCAAGAGCCAGATGCCGGATCTCGGCCGGCCGACGCGACCGAACGATGAGCAGCCGCTCTTCAACTTTGAAGAGTACTTTCCCGGCACGTGGAGCTTCGAGTGGGACGTGCCCGAAGGCGTGCTCGGTCCGTCGGGCACGATCAAAGGAACGATCACCTACAAGCGCATCGACGCGCAGTTCTTCGAGGCCGAGACGACGGCGAACGGGCCGGGCGGCGCGTTCAGCGTGAAGGAAACAATCGCGTACAGGAAAGAAGGGAAGACGGCGGCGCGGTGGGTGACCGACAGCCGTGGCTTCAGCTACGCCCAGCTCGCGTCGGTCGGCGGCGACCTCGGCGGGTATTTCAACTTCTACTACGAGAGCGCGCCGTTTCAATACAAGGGGAAAACGGTCCGGATCAAGAACGGGCTGCGCCTGGTGTCGCCGATTCGCTACCGGAACCAGGCGTCCATCTCGGTCGACGGCGGCCCGTTCGTCAATTACGGCAACCCCTGGTTCGAGAAATCGACCTCCGCCGGTCCCAGCAAACAACGCTAGCGCGGCGGTTTGTCGGCGCGTTACCATAGGAGCTCGCTAAGGAGCTTCAGAATGCACCGACCGCTGACCGCTTTCTGCGTCGCCTCGGCCTTGGGCGTGCTCGTTCCGATCGGCCTCGCCGCGCAGCAGAGCGGGGCGGCGCGCGAGGTGACGTTCACGAAGGACATCGCGCCGATCCTGCAGCGGAGCTGCGAGAACTGCCACCGCGCCGACGGCGTGGCGCCGATGTCGCTCGCCACCTACGAGGACGTGCGGCCGTGGGCGCGCGCGATCAAGCAGCGGACGAGCATCGGCCCCAAGGCGGGCGTGATGCCGCCGTGGTACGTCGAGAAGAACCTCGGCATCCAGCAGTTCCAGAACGATCCCTCGCTGAGCGACGACGAGATTGCGCTGATCGGCAAGTGGGCCGACAGCGGCGCGCCGCGCGGCAACCCCGCCGACATGCCGCCGCCGAAGGTCTACGCGGATCGGAACGCGTGGGCGATAGGCACGCCCGATCTGATCGTCAAGTCGAAAGAGCTGCTGGTGAAGGGCGACGCCCCCGACTGGTGGGGCGAGATCCCGAGCATGCCGACCGGGCTCACCGAGGATCGCTACGTGTCGGCCGTCGAGGTCAAGGAAGTCAACGACGTGCCGTCGAAGGACAGCGGCGGCCGCCCGACCGTCGGCGGACGCTTCGTCTTCCACCACATGATCTGGCGGACGCAGGTCGTCGATCCGGCGAAGACCGAGCAGGAGAACGATCCGTTCGCGTTCCTCACCGACGAGGAGACCGTGAACTGGCCGGTCCACGAGGTGGGCCGCAACGCCGACTTCTTCGATCCGAAGTCCGCGCGCCTCCTGAAGGCGGGCACGAGCATCGTCTCCGACTCGATTCACCTGCACTCGAACGGGCGCGACACGCGGGCGCATCTCGAGATCGGCTTCAAGCTGATGCCGAAGGACTACAAGCCGACCTACAAGCGCGCGGTGTTCGGCCTGGGCAACGGCGTCGACATCGACATCCGCGCGATGGAAGCCAACCAGCAGCTGCACGCCTACACGGTGCTGCAGCAGCACACGAAGATCATCTCGTTCGAGCCGCACCTGCACGCGCCGGGCGCGCGGATGTGCCTCGAGGCGATCTGGGGCTACACCATCCAGACGATCAACTGCGTCGGCTACGACCACAACTGGGTGCGCGGCTACGACTATACCGACGACTCCGCGCCGCTCTTGCCGAAGGGCACGATCCTGCACATCATCGGCTACATGGACAACTCGCCGTCGAACAAGAACGTCCCCGATCCGCGCAACTGGCAGGGCTCCGGCAACCGCTCGGTCGCGAACATGTTCATCGACCTCGGCATGCGCGTCGCGCTCACCGACGATCAGTTCAAGGAGGAGATGGCGAAGCGCCGCGAGCGGCTGCACCTGACGAAGAACGACGTCGTGATCGGCTGCCCGCTGTGCCTCGTCATGCCGCCGGCGCAGCCGGCGCGGACCGCAGGAGCCCCGCAGCAATGAAGACAGTGCGGATTGCGGATTGCGGATCGCGGATCGGATTGCGGATTGCGGATTGTGGATTGTGGATTGGGTTGCTGGCGCTCGCGCTTGGCAGCGTCGCATCCGCTCAATCCCTGACATATACGAAGGGTCAGAATGTCGCCCCCGCGTACGAGGGCTGGGAGCAGGCGGCCGACGGCACGAAGTATTTTCTCTTCGGCTACATGAACCGGAACTGGGAAGAAGAGATCGACGTCCCCGCCGGTCCGGACAACAGCTTCAGCCCCGGCGCCGAGGATCAGGGCCAGCCGACGCATTTCCTGCCGCGGCGCAACCGGTTCATCTTTCGCGTGAAAGTCCCGGCGGGCTTCACCGTGAAAGACGAGCTCGTGTGGACGCTCACGACGCACGGCAAGACCGAGAAAGCGTACGCGACGCTCCGCCCCGACTACATCGTCGACGACGTGGTGAGAGCATCGGAGACCGGCGCGCTTGGCGCCGGCACGAGCAGCCCCGAAGTGCGCGGCAACAAGCCGCCCACGATCGGCATCGAGGAAATCAAGAGCCGCACCGTGAAGGTCGGCCAGCCGCTCGCCGCCGTCAGCATCGTCAAGGACGACGGGATTCCGAAGCGGCGGGCGCCGTCGCGCGAGGCGCTCCAGCGCGCGCAGGCGCGTGCCGCCGAAGACCCTGCGCTCGCCTCCGCGCTGCGGAACCCCGGCATGACGCCGCCGACGCGCATCACCGTGGGCAAGAATCTCGGCCTCCACGTGTCGTGGTTCGTCTATCGCCAGCCGGTGGGCGCGAAGGTCACCTTCGATCCGCCGCAGGTGAAGCCGTGGGAGGACACGCGCGCGGGCGCCAACTCGCCGTGGGCGCCGCAGTGGGCGCCGTCGCCGATCCCCGCCGACGGGCGTCAGCCGGTGACGATCAGCTTCAGCGAGCCGGGCACCTACGTGCTGCGCTGCCGCGCCGACGACGGCGCGCTCGTCGCCGACGAGGAAGTTACGATCGTCGTAACGCCCTGACCCCATCTTCGCGTTCTTTGCCTTCTTTGCGGCCTTTGCGCCCTCCGCGCGTTGGCATAGAATCGGCACCGCTGATCGTCCTTGGACAAGGAGTCGTGTGAACATGCGTCGTGTGACGACTGCTCTGGCAATCATTCCGGCCTTCGCCTTCGCGCTCCTGCTCGCATCGGCCTCGGCGGCACAGAATCCCGGCGGCAGCGACGCCGGCAAGAAGCTCAAGAACCCTGTGGCGTCGTCGCCGGAATCGATCAAGGCGGGGCAGGCGGCGTTCCAGAAGAACTGCCGCTTCTGCCACGGCGCGGACGCGCACGGGAACGGGCCGATGGCGCCCGAGGGCACCCACCCGTCCAATCTCACCGACGAGAAATGGGATCGCGGCTCGACCGACGGCGAGATCTTCATGGTGATTCGCGACGGCGCCGGCCCGAAGTTCGACATGAAGGGCTTCAAGAGCAAGATGTCGGAAACCGACATCTGGAACGTCGTCAACTACCTCCGAAGCATTCAGGGCAAGTAGATGCGCGCTCGGGCGAGGGCAGGCCGCGCGGCCTGCACTACATCTGGCGGGCGTAGTGCGGACGTGTAGGCGCGCGCTCGCGGCGCTGGCGCTCGCTGCCGCGGCGGGCGCGTGCGGCGCCTCGTCGCCGCAGCCGTCGCCGGTGTTCACGACGGCGCACCGCAGCGTCGGCGAGGCGGCGCGCGAGTTCTTCAACGTGCGCTCGACGCCGCGGCAGCCGATCCCCTTCCCGCACAAAACGCACATCGCGAAGAAAGCGGTCTGCACCGACTGCCACGAGAGCGTCGAGAAGGGGCCGATCGCCGGCATCCCGAGCGTGAAGACGTGCATGATCTGCCACGATCAGATCGCGACCGATCGACCGCTCATCAAACAGGTGGCGAGCTATGCGGCGAAGGGCGTCGACATCCCGTGGCAGCGCGTGTACGGCTTCACGCACGAAGCGCACGTGCGCTTCCAGCACGCGCCGCACGTGCGCGCGAACGTCGACTGCGCGTCGTGCCACGGCGATCTCGCGAATCAGACCGTCGCCGAGCGCGTCGTCGATCACAACATGGGGTTCTGCGTGAATTGCCATCGGCAGAAGGGCGCGTCGAACGATTGCCTGACATGCCATTACTGAATCGTGCTGGTCGCGCGGGCCGGGCGGGTCTGGCGGGTGACGTAGGTAGAACCGCATCCTTTGTGACCTCTGCGACCTGCCAGGCCTGCCAGGCCTGCCCGACCCGCCCGACCTGCCAGGCCTGCGAGACCCGCCCGACCTAACATGGACCGCCGCGACTTCATCAAACTGACGGCGATCAGCGGCACGAGCGCGACGCTCGCGAGCTGCGGCAATCCCGAGCATCAGCTGATCCGCTTCGTCCCCGACGAAGATCTCGTGCCGGGCGTCGCCGAGTTCAAGCCGAGCGTGTGCCCGGCGTGCAGTGCGGGCTGCGCCGTGAACGTCCGCGTGATGGACGCCGACGTCGACACCGTACGCAACGGCCAGGCGGGCGTCGTCGCGATGGCGGTGGCGAAGAAGCTCGAAGGCAACCCCAAGGATCCGATCAGCCAGGGCGGACTCTGCGCGCGCGGGCAGGCGTCGATCCAGATCACGTACCACCCCGATCGCCTCACGCAGCCGATGAAGCGGAGCGGTCCGCGCGGCAGCGGGCTGTTCACGCCCGTGAGCTGGGACGAAGCGATCGGCGAGCTCGTCGCGCGCCTCGACGCGCTCGCGGGCGGCGATCAGAAATCGCTCGCCTACATCACCCGGCCGCGCAGCGGCCGCCGCCTCGCGCTCGCGGCGGAGCTCCTCGGCCGGTTCGGCGCGCCGCCGCCGATCGTCTTCGAGGTGATGAGCGACGATGTCGTGCGTCGCGCGAACGCGATCAGCTTCGGCCATGGGCAGCTGCCGACGATCGATCTCGCGCGATCGCGCTTCGTCATCTCGTTCGGCGCCGATTTTCTCGGCACGTGGAATTCGCCGGTCGCGCAGAGCGCCGGGTACGGCGCGATGCGGCAGGGCCATCCGCAGCAGCGCGGCAAGCTCGTGCAGGTCGAGCCGCGCATGTCGGTGACCGGCGCGAACGCCGACGAGTGGGTGCCGGCCAAGCCGGGCACCGAAGGCGTCGTCGCGCTCGGGCTCGCGAACGTGATCGTCGCGAACAAGCTGCGTCCCGCCGCGAGTGGCCGCGCTGTGGCGGCGATCGACGGGTGGTCGGGCGGCCTCGCGGACTATGCGCCCGCGCGCGTCGAGCAGATCAGCGGCGTCCCGGCGAAGCGGCTCGAGCGAATCGCGCGCGAGCTGGCGGAGTTTGGTCCTGCAGTCGCCATTGCGGGCGGCGCGGCCACGGCGCACACCAACGGCTTCTTCACGGCGCTCGCGGTGAACGCGCTCAGCGAGCTGCTGGGCGCCGTCGGGCAGCCGGGCGGCGTCTTTTTCACGCCAGGCGTCGAGCCGCGCCGCGAGAGCACCACGTCGCTCGAAAGGCTCGCCGCGAAAGTGCTGCTCCTCGACGAGGCGAACCCGATGTTCGGCGCGCCGAAGGCGATGAAGGTGCGCGACGCGCTCGACCGCGTGCCGTTCATCGCCAGCTTCGGCAGCTTCGTCGACGACACGAGCGTCCTCGCCGATCTGCTGCTGCCGGATCACTCGTTCCTCGAGTCGTGGGTGGACGCGGCGCCCGAATCGGGCGCGATCGAAGCGGTGAAGACCTCCGCCGGACCGGTGATGAAACCGATTCACGAGACGCGCGCGACCGCCGACGTGCTGATCGAGGTGGCCGGCAAGCTGAAGTCGCCGATCGCGCTGCCGTGGAAGAGCGCAGAGGAAGTCGCGAAATCTCAGTCCGTAGCGAGCCCCCAGCCCCCAGCCGCGTCGCGCGCGGCGGCGACCTACGTCGAAGCGCGGTTCGACGGCGACGCGTCGCAATTCCCGCTTCACTTCCTCCCCTACAAATCGCTGCAGTTCGGCGACGGATCGACCGCGCACCTGCCGTGGCTGCAGGAGATGCCGGATCCGCTGACCTCCGCGATGTGGAGCAGCTGGGTCGAGATCAACCCGCAGACGGCCGAGCGGCTGCAGATCGCGCAAGGCGATCTCGTCGAGGTCACGTCGACGCAGGGCAGCGTGCGCGCGCCCGCGATGATCTTCCCGGGCATCGCGCCCGACGTCGTCGCGATGCCGGTCGGCAACGGCCACGAGGTCTTCACGCGCTACGCGAGCGGGCGCGGCGCGAACCCGCTCGCCATTCTCGCGCCGGTCGTGCAGGACGGGGCCGGCTCGCTGGCCTGGGCCGCCACGCGCGTGAAGATCGCGCGCGTCGGCGGCGACGATCGCCGGCTGATCATGTTCGCGGGCGAGCTGCGGGAGCAGCCGCACGAGGGCGAGCGGCGATGACGTGGGGGGTTGGGGATTGGGATTGAGGATTGGGGTGGTTGGTGAGTAGGGATCGGATGCATGCCGCATAAGTGGGGGATGGCCGTCGATCTCGATACGTGCACCGGCTGCGGCGCGTGCGTCGTCGCCTGCCACGCCGAGAACAACGTCCCGATCGTCGGCCCGGCGCAGGCGGCGCGCGGGCGCGCGATGCACTGGCTGCGCGTCGAGCGCTACTGGGAGGGCGAGTTCCCGGACGTGCGGCTCAAGTTCCGGCCGGTGATGTGCCAGCAGTGCGACGCGGCGCCGTGCGAGCCGGTCTGTCCCACCTACGCGAGCCATCACACCGAGGAAGGGCTGAACGCGCAGGTCTACAACCGCTGCATCGGCACGCGCTACTGCGCGAACGCGTGCCCGTACAACGTCCGCTTCTTCGACTTCTTCCACCCGCAGTGGCCGAAGCCGCTCCACCTGCAGCTGAACCCCGACGTCTCGGTGCGCGAGGTCGGCGTGATGGAGAAGTGCACCTTCTGCGTGCAGCGCATCAAGGCGG
>Ga0075435_100000038_pt1 | contig 67821 bp, 64 predicted proteins | sample RhiMethybrSRZTD4_FD_75302 | JGI IMG/M metagenome (GOLD analysis project Ga0075435, IMG submission 75302) | Populus rhizosphere microbial communities from Tennessee, USA - Rhizosphere MetaG P. TD hybrid SRZTD4 | ecosystem: Host-associated > Plants > Roots > Rhizosphere > Soil | place: USA...
CTATGATTCTGAAAGATCGCGTGGGGAGGGGATATCTTTGCTTAGGGCAAAAGTGTCAGGCATGTGCCCGGTCCAAAATGTCAGGAGTGTCCCCGGCTGTTCAATTAGATGCCCGATCACGCGTATCCCAAGCCAGCTAGCCGGTCCCGAACCAGCTTTTTCTTCTCACTCTCGGCACTCGCGCCCGCTTCCCAGAACTTCGTTTCGTCGGCGGATGGCCCGTACATGCCCGGAATCGCAACGTCGTTCAACCGCAAATACACGCCCAGCTGCGCGCGATGATGAATCAGGTGATTCATGACGCTGCCGCGCAACACGGCCGATCGCGGCATCGAAAAGACGGGCTTGCCCGCAAAACTGAGCGTCCAGGTCTTCGCCATATCCGCATCGCTGGTTTTTGCCAGCGCTTCCCGGGCCTCAGCCACATTCTTGTCGAATGCCTCGAGCAGCTTTCGTGTCGAAGCCACCGTGAACGGTTGCTCGCCAGGCTTGATATCCAGGCTTTCCACCGAGAGCGTGTGCTTGGCCCAGAACGGCAACTCTGCTACGTGCGCGGCGAGCCGGCCAAGCGCCATCGATTTGGGGTGCGGTTTGTAATCCCAGTTACCTTCTGGAACCCGCTCCAGAAGCTTGCGCGTACTTGCCATTTCCTGGTCGAACTCGGGCAGAAGCATTTGGCTGATGGTCATGGTCCTCCTCCACAGGGTTTAGGGAGCATAACACTGGGTTGATTGAGAACGCTTTTCAAAGCAGCGAGAGGCCTTCCATGCTCGACGGAGCAGGTACACTGAGATGTTCGAGGATTGTCGGCGCGATATCGACGATTCGGGCGTGGTTGTGACGCGGCGTGCGATTCATAAACAGAATGCCCGGTACAGACTCGGGGTCCACAATATGGTCTCCGCTCCAGCGCCGCGTATTATCCTGCAACAGCGAATCAGCAAATCCACCCAATGCGGATTGCCACGACACACGAAATCCGGGATAAAAATTCACCAGCAGATCGGGTGAATATTTGAGGTAAGCGCCCGAATACAACTGTTCGCGCCGGGAAACACTGCGAATGGCCGCGCCATGCGTTTCGCTGTCGGGATATTCGGCAAGACCTTTTTGGATTGCGACACGCACCCGCTCTGCCTCAGCGCCTTCGGTGAGAATCCCATCGCGCTCGCGTCCCTTGAGATTTAGATAGATTCCGCCCAGCCCGATTGCATACGCGTAGGTCTTTGACCAGTCGACGCTCGCGAAGCCTTCACCTTGCTGATCGCCAGGTTTTTCGGAGTCCGTGAACGCAAGCAGGCGATTTTGCCAAAGCCATGTGTTGGTGTCGAATGCCCGACGGAAACTGCCAAACCCGTGATCAGAAAGCACGATGAGAAGCGTCCCCTCGTCAACTCGTTCGAGTACGGAGCCGATCAGCGCATCGCATCGCCGATAGTGCTCTTCAATAAGAGTGCCTAGTTCCGGGGCGAGATCCCGTTCGAAGCCGGGATGCTCGCCATCACGGAATCGCCACAACATGTGTTGCACCCGGTCTGGTGTGTCGAACAGCATAAAAAACAAGCCTTCGGAGAAGCGATCGAGTTCAAATCGCATCATCTTCTCGCGTTCGGCAAGCACCAGCTCGCAGTGCTGCAAGTATGCGCGCTCATCGATTCGCCCGTTATTCAATGCGGCATGCTCTTCCGCCATGCCAAGCGTGGAAAACAGGCCGATCTTTTTTCCCAGCTCGCCGGCATACTCGCCAGGAGAACTGAGGGGAAACATGGGTGCGACTGGATCGAAGTTGATCGCGGAAAGGTAAAACTCCAGATGGGGCACAAGCTGCCGGAGGTAGAACCGCGCGATTCCGCTGACTGACTGCACCACTGAGAGTTTGAATTTGAATCGAACCCATTCGCTCCAGTTTGTTTCTCGAACTTCTATTCCGTCCGGCTCGCCGCCGGTTTGGACAATCAGCTTGCGCACAGCTCTGTCGATACGGACTCGAATTTCGCAAGTCCCATCGTTCGCAGGCGACTGCTTTGTGTTCCTGGGTCCTATGATCCGCGTAGTCAGATCGTCTCCCGCATCGAGCAAGACAATCTGCTCACTTTCCTGTGCGGTGACCGTGCGATCCTGAGTGTAGAAGGTGCCCTTGCTCTGACTGCCGCGCAGGTCGGGGACACCAACGCCAGCCAGCATTCTCCCGTGAAGTGATTCGGGCGGAAAAGTGCAGGGACAACGCAGAATCGTCGAGGGCACGCCCGCCTGCGTCAGCACCTGCCAGACGGGCACGCCTTTCCGCAGATTTGCGACCCGCGGCTGCGAGAAGATATTTTTCGGAGCCTCAAACCGGCTCAGCGCAACATCGGGCAAGTACGTTTGGGGATCTCTGCAGATGAAATCGAAAATCCCGTGGCCCCCTGGATTGGTGCCTGTCGCAAACGACGACCACGCGACCGGCGTCTGCGCCGGATAGGTTGTTTGCAACCGTGTGTAAACGCCCGCGGCCCGAATCTTTGCCAGGTTCGGCAGTTCGCCTTGCGCAATCAACGTGTCAACGATGCTGGGCTCCAGGCCGTCCAGCCCGATGACGATTGCTTTTTTCCGCAAGAAGTAGTCCGCGACTAGGAAGCTGACTTTGAATCTGTATCGGAGAGGCGCGGTTCGACGGCCGATCGTTCAGCGCGGCGCAGGAACCGGATCATCCTGAAGAATGCCGTGACAACCTTGTTCCAGAAGATCAACAGCAAGCCAAGCACGCTTGCCACACCGGAGGTCGCGGTCATAACCTGATCGGGACCGCCGTAAAACGCCAGTATCTCGAATCGCATTCCGCCCCGAGCCTTCCCCAAGCAAAACAGTGTTTTTATTGTACGTGAGCCCGCCGCTTTAGACCACAAAGGGCGCGGAGCGGAAGAACCTGCGGCAACCTGTCACTCCCAAGAACATCGACACAACATGAAGGAAAACGGACCACAGCTAATCTGCTGCCGCGTAGCTGCCCGACTTAACTTTGGTCCGACGAAGGCCTCTAGTCACTTCTCATGAAATTCTATCCACGCACCAGTCTTACCATAGTCAGTGCGCAGGCTGCACTGCTTGGTGCCGGTGTGGGCGAAAGTAAGCTGCAATTCCCTAGCGGGCGCGCTGAGTTCGCCGATCTCCATGGCAGCGCGAACGAGATCCTGATGCTCGTCGTAGATCTTTTCATTAACATTTTTGTTTACGGCCAGAGTCCACTGGTTCTTGCCAGGGATTATGTACAGGCTCTTGGCGCCGGGCGCTACCTGCGTCTTGTCAAGAATCAGATCGACGGGGGTGAACAGCACCATGGGCGATCCGCCAGGCGCCCAGGGTTTTCCGTTTTGGGGCTTTTCCTTGTCGCTGAGAACGGGGATGTAGCGGATGCTGATCTCATTGCCATCCTCGAAACTACACGCGGTTGTGACCGGATCAGGTTTGGAATCAGCCAGCGCAAAGACAGTAGCGATGGCAAGCAGAATTAGGGAAAACGAAATTGACCGAGCGCGTCGGAGCATTCGAGCCCACCCCGGCGAAAGTGTAGCGCTACAGGCGGGCCGGGCGAAAGTGTTTGTTCACTTATAGGCACCAAACACGAAGTCGACGCGAGTGCCGCTCTTGGACGGTGCTGCAACGTACTTCCATCTCGCGCGTACAGCCGCCTCCGCGAGCACTGGATTTCCGCCGAGGATAGCCACTTCCTCCACGGTACCTGACGGTGAAATCAAGATATTCAGTCACACCGTTCCGCCAATGTAGGCGCCCTTCAAGTCCGGGGAATAGTCAGGATCTACCTTGTAGATCGGCTTTCGTCGTGAGCGGGGCATCTTCAGCACACAACGGCGCAAGGCAACATGCGACGAACAGTGAGCATATGAGAATCCAAGAGGCTGCCCTTTGGGTCGTGATGCGGCGGCGCAAAGCACTCCAACGGATTGGCAAATCAGGCGAATACATCAAGACCGTGCATAAATTTTATCGTCCTACCAGCCCAAGTCTTTTGGTTACGAAAGATTCATGATGGGTTACGAGCAAGCTAACCCCGGTGATGCCCCGGTCGGGCTTGATCTTCAGTGACATGTTCAGAGTACCAGGCGCTTGGTAGCGTGTGCCCAGCCGGCGCGAAAGGGCCTGGCTCACAATGTCGAAATCTTCGTTCAAGCTGAAGGTTCTGTATGCGGAAGGCGATGAGGAAGTCCTTCAATCACAAGCAGTTGTTATCGAAAACGCCGGATTCCATGTGACCCGCGCAAATGGACGCAATGCCGTACAAGAGTTACTTCGGCGCGACGCTTTCGACATAGTGATCCTTGGCGGCACACTTACGAAAAACGACCGTCACCATTTGCCCTACATGGTCAAGAAAACGCATGAAGGCACGCGTGTGCTGGTGATGCATACCGACGGGGAACGGCATCCGGCAGTAGACGGGAACTTTGATACCGGAAGCCGGATCGAGGCTTTGCTAGAAAAGATATGTGAAACGCCGGTAGTCTAACTAACAGCAGGCAAACTGTCATCGGCAAAAGTCACAGTTGACTCTTGGTTGGTTAGGCGAAGAGTTGTTTCTTTATGAATTCTCTGCAGGTTCTCCAGCGGTAAACTCTTAGCTGTGAGTTTGTCCCAGAGTTCTAAACCGCAATGGGGCGATACCTGTCGCCTGATCGCATCCGAGCGGTGGAAGACCAAATCGGCCGCGATGGGCCGGCACGTCACCCAGGCTCTGGTCGATTACGCGCACCCTCGGCCCGGGATGAACATTCTCGACCTTGCCAGCGGGACCGGGGAACCCGCCATCACACTCGCGTCTCTGGTTGGCTCGGACGGGCACGTCACCGCTCTCGATATCAGTCCAGAGCTTCTGGAGATCGCTGACCAGCGGGCGAGGGAGCGTGGTCTCCAAAATTTCAGTACACGCCAGTCAGACGCCCACGACCTTCCCTTTCCAGACCACGGCTTTGATCTGGTAACGAGCCGATTCGGTGTTATGTTCTTTGCTGATATAGACCGTGCCTTGCGCCAGGTGCACCGCGTTCTGAAGCCGGGCGCGCGGGCCTGCTTTTTGGTCTGGGGACCGTTTGAGCAGCCGTATTTCTTGAGCACATTCGGAGTAGTCGCCAGGCATGTTGGCGGGGCTGAAATCTCGCCGGGCGGCCCGAACCCGTTCCGGTTCGCAGAGCCGGGAAGCTTGTCAGCAGCCTTGAAGAAGGTGCAGTTCCAGGAAGTGAGTGAACAGACGAAGACAGTGGCCTGGACTTGGCCGGGTTCGATCGAGGAAGTCTGGGAATACGCGCGGTCGGTTTCGCTGCCTTTTCGCGGGTTGCTCGACCGCGTGCCCAAGGAGAAGTGGCCCGAGATCAATCGTGAGATCTACGAATCTGTGGGGCCTTACGCGCGCGCGGACCGCATCGAGTTTGGCGCACTCGTGGTACTTGCATCAGGCATCAAGCCCTAATTGCGGGAGTGACCCTCGAGAAGTGTGTGTTCCTGTGTGTTTCTCTGTGGTTAAATCCATGCGTGAAGCTGATAATCGCGTGGGTTGGCAAAACGAAAGAGCCTGCAATCCAGACATTAACAGACGAATACCTGAAGCGCATCGTTCGTTACGCACACGCCGATGGCCTCGCACTCAAGGATGAGTCGGCCCTCGTTAGAATCTGCAGTCAAAGGTCCGGTGCAACACACACCCTCATCCTGCTGGACGAAAAGGGGAAACAACTGTCTTCAGGCGAACTGGCGCAGCTGATCCGCGAACATCAAAATCAGAGTTCTTCGGCGCTCTTATTTGCAATTGGTCCCGCGGATGGATTCAGTGACGAAACTCGCAAGCGCGCGAGAATGATGCTGTCCTTAGGGAAAATGACGCTCGCTCACGAACTGGCCAGGGTTGTGCTGCTGGAGCAACTGTATCGCGCTTTCACCATTTTAAAGGGCCACCCGTACCACCTCGGGCATTGAGAATGCCCGAGCAAATGTGTACCTTCGTGACATTTCGCCTCGTCGGTATGCTGTTTTAGACTTTGACTTTACTCGTGTAACCGACGCAGCCCTTCCCCAAGAGGACTCATACCATGAAAAATCCGATCGAAGTACTCCGCACGAAAGAAAAGGAATTGACCCAGGTCAAGAAAGAAGTCGATGCTCTGCGGATCACCGCACGCCTGCTGGACGATAAGAATAGCGCCTCGATTGATGGCAAAGTCGACCTCCGGCAAGTCATCGAGATGCCCTGAGAGAATCTCCCTTCCTTTACGAACTTTGCGAACATCTTCGCGAGCTTTGCGGTCAAACCCTCGAACTGCAACAAACACGTCCCGTCACGTAAACCGGAAGCGGCGGAACAGGTAAAATCAATGTTTCCGCTTATGCAGGACATCCGCCGTGGCCTGATCATCGTGAACACCGGCCCAGGCAAGGGCAAGACCACAGCCGCCATGGGCACAGCTCTGCGCGCGGTAGGCCAGGGGATGCGCGTGCTCATGCTGCAATTCCTGAAGGGATCGTGGCACTACGGCGAACTGGACGCAGTAAAAGCATTCGGCGACAAATTCATCATGAAACAGATGGGGCGCGGCTTCGTCAAAGTCGGCGCCGAAAAGCCTGATCCCGAAGATGTGCGCATGGTAGTAGAGGCTTGGAGGGAGGGGGAGCAGGCGATCCTGTCAGGGCAATGGGATCTCGTAATCTTGGATGAGATCAATTACGCCATCAGTTATGGCATGCTCGATCCCGAAAAAGTGGTGGAGACCCTGGGAAAAAAGCCAGACATGGTTCACGTCATCTTGACGGGACGGAATGCGCATTCGACAATTGTCGATCTGGCCGATACCGTTACTGAGATGCGCCAGGTGAAGCACGCCTACGAAAAGGGCGTGATGGCGCAGAGGGGAATCGAATACTGATTGAGTAATTGAGTAACTTGTATTTCCCAATTACTCAATTCGCCCAATTACAAAAATTCTGATGGCCTGGTTCAAGCGCCAATCCGGCGAACTGGACACCTCGGGCGAGAAGAAGGTTCGCACCGAAGGCTTGTGGGTAAAGTGCGACAATTGCCGCCAGATCATTTGGAAAAAAGACCTGGAGGAGAACCTTAACGTCTGCCCCAAGTGCGAAAAGCACAACCGCATTGACGCGCGCACGCGTCTGGCTCACTTGCTAGACGATAACGAATACGAAACTTTCGATTCCAACCTGGTTTCAACCGACCCGCTGAAATTCGTGGACTTGAAAGCCTATTCTTCCCGGTTAAAGCAAGCGCAGACTGACACCGGACTGAAAGATGCGGTCGTGAATGCTCGCGGTAAGCTGAATGGTCGCCCCGTGATCGTTAGCGCGATGGAGTACTCATTCATCGGCGGCAGCATGGGCGCAGTAGTCGGGGAAACAATTACGCGTGCTATTGAAAGGGCCCTGGAATCAAAACATCCGATCATTATTGTTTCAGCCTCGGGCGGCGCCCGGATGATGGAAGGCGTAATTAGCCTCATGCAGTTGGCCAAAATATCGGCGGCGCTGGCGCGCCTGGATGACGCAAAAGTTCCTTATGTATCCGTCTTGACCGATCCGACCACCGGCGGAGTCACGGCGTCCTTCGCCATGCTGGGCGATCTGAACATTGCTGAACCCGGGGCTCTGATTGGATTTGCCGGCCCACGGGTCATTGAGCAGACTATCCGGCAAAAGTTGCCGCATGGTTTTCAGCGCAGCGAGTTCCTGCTGCAACACGGCATGCTCGACGCAGTAGTCCATCGCAAGCAGCTCAAGCCCTATATCTCACGCGCCCTCGATTTTATGTCCCAGTCAGCTGTGAGCCGGCAGGCATCGGCGTAAACCACGGCCCATCAACGTCCCCATCGATGTCTGAGAGTTGAAGCTGGTAATCTAGTTGTGTCAACTGAGAACTGGAAACTGACGACTGAGAACTGAAGCGCCAGCGGCCGGCGCTTGACCATGGCAAACTCATAACATGTCCTACGAAACCGCTCTTGCACGCATGTACGCCCTTGGCCACGAACTGGCTCCGAGTTCGTCCCGCAAATTCGATTTGGCGCACATGCGGGTGCTCTTGTCGGCTCTGCAACATCCTGAGCGGCGCTTTCCAGGAGTGCTGATTGCCGGCACCAATGGCAAGGGCTCAACGGCCGCCACGCTGGCTTCTATCTTGCAATCTTCGGGTTTGCGGGCCGGTCTCTATACTTCACCGCACCTGATTCAGATAAATGAACGAATTCGCATTGATGGCGAACCGATCAGCGATGATGACTTTGCCTTGGTGCATGATCTCGTCGACCGCACCGCCGACCGGCTGGTGAGTGAGGGCGATCTTCCCTGGCACCCCAGTTTTTTCGAAACCTTGACTGCCATCGCCTTCGAGCACTTCTCGCGGAGGAAAGTGAATATAGCCGTTCTCGAAGTGGGCATGGGCGGCAGACTGGACGCAACCAACGTCATCGAGCCTCGTGTCAGTGTTGTCACCGATATTTCTCTGGATCACGAGAAGTTCTTGGGTAATACAGTCGCCGAAATTGCCGCAGAAAAAGCCGGAATCATTCGGCCTAAGGGCATCGTGGTGACTCTTCCTCAGCATCCGCAAGCGACTGAGGTGATCGGCAGAAGAATCCTTGAGCTGGGAGCGTTTGGCGTAAGCGCCGTTCCCTTTGTTCCGCCTGTTGCTCCGAACGCCTGCGATTGGACTTCCAGTGCTGGCGAGGGCAGGCCGATTTCGCGTTATCCAATATCGGTGTTGGGAAAACAGATCCGGGTCGAAACCCCGTTGCTGGGCCGTCACCAGCTCAGAAATGTCGCACTGGCAATTGCAACCGCTGAAGAATTAAGCAAGCAAGGTTTTGCGGGAATTACTTCCGAATCGATTGAACGCGGCATCCGCGAAACGCGCTGGCCCGGTCGCTTTCAGGTCTTCCCTGCCCAGGCCGGCTCTCCAGAATACGTCCTCGACGTCGCTCACAATCCGGCAGGAGCCTGGGCTTTGCGCTCCACTCTCGCCGCCAAATATGAAGATCGCCCGCTCACATTTGTGTTTGGGGTTATGCGAGACAAAGCCATAGGGGAGATCGCCGAAATTCTGTTTCCATTGGCAGAACGCGTCTTTGCTACCCATGCCGACAATCCGCGCTCTGCCCGCCCGGATGAGATCCGCGAGGCCGCCCAGCGAATCACGGTGGATATCATCGCTACCGCTGACGTGCGCTCCGCATTGAACCAGGCAAGTCACACTGCGGGCACTAGTGGCGTGGTCATAATTACCGGTTCGATTTACATTGTAGGAGAGGCGATACAGGCGCTCGGTATGCGAATCTAAGTGGCAGTGATCCCCACCAAGACGTCCGGCACGGAGGCAGCACAAGATTCCAACAAGATCAAATTCCGTCCCGACAAGAGTACCGCGGCGATCCTTGTCCGGCACGGATTCCTTAGTCGCTTACGTTCCTATCTTTTCTTCGATCCGCTGATCTGGACCTACACGCTTGTCCTTGGCATCATCTCTATTCCTGTCTCCTTATTCGGCAGCTACAAGGAGCGCATTCTCCACAATTTCGCCCGCTTCTGGTCGCAACTGATCATCCGGACCATCCAGTCTCCATTGACGGTTATGGGGTTGGAACACATAGACGCTTCGAAACCACATGTGTACGCAGTGAATCATGCCTCGGCGATGGACATTCCGATTCTCTACGTTGGCTTGCCCTTTCAGTTTCGGATCGTGTTCAAGAAAGAACTGCTCTCCTACCCGATCGTGGGCTGGCACCTGAAGCGTTCCGGGCAGGTTAGCATCGATCAACAAAGGCCAACGAACTCCATCGGCAGCATTCGTTACGCGTTGAAAAGTCTGAAAGCAGGAATGCCATTGGTGATCTTTCCGGAAGGTGGGCGCACGGCGGACGGGAGTATCAAACCATTTCTGCCCGGAGCATTCTTTCTCGCGATCAAGGCGCAGGTCGACATTGTTCCTGTGGCGCTGATCGGGACTTATGAACTGCTTCCCATGGACACCTACCACATTAAATGCCGTCCCGTGGAGATGCGCATCGGACAGCCAATACCGACCGCCGGAATCACAATGCAGGAACTGGATAGACTTTCGGAAAACGTCCAGAGCGCACTCGAAGACCTGTATTACAGTCAAGCCCCTTGGTCCTGCCAAAGAACTCAGTAGTCATAAACAGCAAGAGTAAGCATGGCGCTTTTCCGCGTGTTATCATGGTACGTAGGTACAAATGCTACGCAAACGAATATCCCACCCGACCTATGCCGTTGAGCGCGTGCAAACCGGCGTCCGGATGGAAAAGCGCTTGTTGAAAGTGCTGCGCGCTTTGGCTGACTACCACGACCTGACGCTCGGCGATTTGCTGGAGGGCATCGTGCTGCACGCTTTTGACGGCAAGTGTCCCTTCGGCGCAGCCAACCTGAAACGAATTAAGGATCTGAAACAGTTCTATGGGCTCGACCTGAATTCAGCCGCCAGTCATCGCCTGGTCGAAATTGAGTCCGAGAGCGCAACGCGGAGAGTCAGCCAGAAAACATGAGGGAGCATCTGAGCACGATTGCTGTTCCCGGGCTCCGCTTGGCGCTGGGCATTGTAGTGTTGTTGGAGTCAGTTCATTTTGCCCTGTCGCCTGCAGCCGCGCATCACTTCGCGCAAACCGGCTTGCCACAGCGGATACGCCCGGTGCTGGCATGGAGTGAAGCCGCGGCTGCGCTTCCGTTTCTGGTGCCGGTCACAACCATTGTGGGCGGCTCCGCGTTGCTCCTGATCGTTGCCATTGCCATCGCGATTCACTTCCAAGCTGGTGACTTCGGTTTTGGCGGATTGATCGTCTACAGCATGGCCGTCATCGTTAGCATGGCCGTCATCGTTTGCATGACTCATCGCGAGAAGCTGTATGAACATCAGTGACGACGAGTTTATCGCGCGCTTCGAGGATTGCAGCCTTGCCAGCGAATCGTTCCACCACCGCGACCACGTCCGAATGGCATATCTGTATCTATGTCGCTATCCCGCGTTAGAGGCGGTCCAGCGCTTCTCGTCAGCGCTCGCGAGATTTGCGGAGGCGAAGGGCAAGCCCACTCTCTACCATGAAACGATTACCTGGGCATTTCTGTTTCTCATCCGCGAGCGCTTGGCGCGGACCGGACATACTCAGAGGTGGAGTGAGTTCGCGGAAAGCAACGCGGACTTGATGAACTGGGAGAACCATGTCCTCAGGAAATACTACCGCGATGAGACACTGGCATCGGATTTGGCCAAGCACACGTTCCTATTTCCGGACAAAATCTGCACGCCGGGCAAGCTGCCTGATCACGTCACCGGTTCCACTGCAACTGCGGTCCCATAAGCCAGAACTTCGGTGACGCCTTGCATCACTTCAGTTGCGTCATAGCGCGCTCCGACCACGGCGTTTCCACCCAGCTCCGCTGCGTGCTGCAACATCAGATCGAATGCCTCCGCACGCGTCTTCTCGCAGAGATTCGTCAGCAGCGTGATGTTGCCGCCCAGAATTGTCTGCAGAGCCGCCCCAACTGTCCCAAAAATCGACCGTGAACGCACCACAATTCCGCGCACTACTCCCAATGTGCGCACCACGCGAAATCCATCCAGCTCAAATTGTGTGGTTACCATGTTATGCGCCACGATCCGTCCTGGAGGACTGTAGCTTGTGCTCATGCGTCGTCCTTTCCCGTGCCAATTGTCGATTAGCGGTGATCGGATTCTCTTAGCAAAACAGAAAATTGGCAATCGAAAACTGGCTTTTGAACGTTGTCTCTATAATGGCTGCCCTTAGCTCCAGGAGGCTCCATGTTTACCCGGCGTCGGCTTCTCCAAAGTAGTGGCGTTATGACCGCGGCAATAGTGGCCACGCAATCGGCCCAGGCAAAGACCAAGGACGCGTGCTCACCTCGGCCGCCGTCGCTCGCCACCTTGAAATCGATGAGGGACCAGGCCGTGCCGATTACTACGTTGGAGCGACAGGAGCGGCAAGAAAAAGCACGCCAACTGATGCGTGCCAACAGTCTCGATTGCATTCTCTTGTCTGAGGGAACTTCGCTCGAGTACTTCAGCGGCGTTCGCTGGCACGGGAGCGAGCGCCTGTTTGCCATGGTGCTGCCTGCGGCTGGCGCGGCTTTCTACGTCTGCCCTGGATTCGAGGAAGGCCGCGCCCGCGAACAGTTGAGCAAAGCTCCGGACGGCAAAGATGCCGACGTCCGCATTTGGCAGGAGGACGAAAGTCCTTACCAACGCGTGGCGCAGGGTTTGAAAGATCGCCGCCTGGTCACCGGCACGATGGGCATGGAAGAGGCGGTGCGTTTCGTTTTTAGCGAAGGCGTTTCGCAAGCCGCGCCTCAGGTCAAAATCGCGAGCGCCACTCCTGTCACGGCAGGCTGCCGTAGCATCAAGAGCGAACACGAGATCAGTTTGATGCGTTTGGCATCGAAGGTTACGCTAACGGCCTATGAGGCAGCTTATCGCGCATTGAGGGACGGCATGAACAAGAACGAATTCGAAGAACTAATTGCGGCCGCTCACAAGCAGTTGGGCTTCGAGGGCGGCGCGGATGCGGAAGTCGGCGAGTTCTCTGTATTCCCGCACGGATCCGTGATCCCACAAGTCATACGCGAAGGGGCAATCGTGCTCATTGACGGAGGTTGCAAAGTCGAAGGCTACAGTTCTGACATCAGCAGGACGTTTATCGTTGGAAAACCGACCGGAAAGATGCAGCAAGTTTTCGATATCGTCCACCTTGCGCAAGCAACCGCTCTGACGAAGGCCCGCCCTGGAGTGGAGTGCCAGGCGGTGGATGCGGCTGCGCGCAAAGTGATCACCGCTAGAGGATTCGGCCCCGATTACAAGTTCTTCACCCACCGCCTGGGTCACGGCATGGGAATGGACGGCCACGAGTGGCCTTATCTGGTTCGCGGGAACACGACCAGGCTGGAAGCGAATATGACCTTCAGCGACGAACCGGGAATTTATATTCGCGGCGAATTCGGAGTGCGCCTCGAAGATGATATGCACATCACCGAAACTGGCGCAGAGCTATTCACGCCACCAAGCCAATCCTTGGAAGCTCCGTTTAAAATTTGAAAATTCGATGGAGGCGCGAGCCGCTAGGCCTCCGGCACCGGCGGGCACCCGGGAAACTCTTTCAGAAACGTGTTCCCAATGTAGCCCAGATACTTGATTCCGATCTCGCTGGTAAAGAAGCCATCCGCTGTCAGGTTTCGCAGAATCGCAAAGAACTCCACTCCCTGGCTCACGCTAGGATCGGCAACCGCATTTTTGCGGTAAGCAATGAGATCGAGAATCTCCTTCTGCTGCGCGGGTGTGCAATCGAGATAAGCTTTTCCGTTGCGATCTATGCACGTCGAATCCAGCCACATCAATCCCCCACCCAGGCTCAATTGATATTCCGGATTTTCACTTGTCAGCAAGTCAATGAACTCGGGTGCACCAGCTTCGATTGCGCCTCCGGCTTCAGCATCGGCCGGAATGATGGCTTGGCAAAGAGCTTGTATGGTCTTGTATTGCCGAGCGGAAAAGAACTTCGGAGCATACGAACCCGAAGCACGTTTCTTCTCCTCCATGACCATGCTGTGCGCATGCTCCGCCGCGGCAGCGGGAATTACCCGAAGAACGGACCCCGCGAACGCGCTCACGCTCAGCGATTTCAGAATCTCGCGGCGCGAAATGGATTTCGATGGCATTCGCTACAAACTCCCCTTCTTGGCCTGATCGAGCAGGTACTCCGATGCCATCCACGAAAACGCCATGATGGTGAGCGTGGGGTTCTTGTCCGGATTGGTGACAAAAGATGCTGCATCCGTCACAAACAAATTCTTCACATCGTGTGCCTGGCAATACTTATTCAGCACGGAAGTTTTTGGACTGCTACCCATGCGCGCCGTGCCAAGCTCGTGAATGATCACGCCACCATCGGCAATGCCATACGGCGATGACCCATTGGGCACTGCCGTAGTGAAGAAGGTTCCGCCTGCGGTTTCGATAATGGAGCGAATGGTTTCCTGCATATCCCTCGCCATCCTGAGTTCGTTCTCGCCCCATTGCCAGTGAAACCGCAACGCCGGAATGCCCCACTGATCGACGACATCGGGATCGATATCGCAATAGCAGTGCTCGTTGGGAATCATCTCGCCGCGGCCGGCAATGCCGATGAAGGTGCCGTAGCGACTGCGGCACTTCTGTTTCAAAGCCGCGCCATACCCTTCAAACTCCCTGCAGACGCCATCAAACTCGCCCGGCCCGGGCATCCCCTGCCCGCCCCAGATTTCCATGTGGTAGCCGCGCAGGAACTCGTTCTTGCGATCGAACTTCCACCACGGGATGTACACATGCATTCCGCCCACCCCGTCGTGATTGTGCCGAGGCATCTTCTCTAGTAACGGAAAGTACCCGCCTGCCCAGCTGCCAACGGAATCGGTCAAGTAACGCCCAACCGCGCCTGAGGAGTTCGCCAGACCATCGGCGAAGAGACTGGAACGTGAATTTAGAAGCAGGCGTGCCGACTCACACGCGCTCGCCGCTACGAGGAACGTTTTGGCGTTTACGCGTTTTTCGCTCCGCGAATTCTTGTCGATGTAGCTGACGGCTTGCGCCTTGCCATCTTTGCCGACCACGATCTCGCGGGCCATCGCGTTGGTGATCAGCGTGAACCGGCCTGTTGCTTCGGCCGGAGGGATCATTACCTGACTGGAGCTGAAGTTTGACGCAGTCAAACATCCGCGCCCGCATTGCCCGCAGTAGTGGCAAGGTAATCGATTGTTCAGCGGCTTGGTAAGGATCGCCAAGCGCGAGGGCACGCACAGCACGTTCAGCTTATCGCAAGATTTCTTGATCAGAAGTTCCGTGCATCGCGGTGGAGGAGGTGGAAGAAAAACTCCATCCGGAGCGCTGGGGATGTTTTCCTTCGTGCCGAAAACTCCGATGTAGGATTCGACTTTGTCGTAGTAGGGCGCCAGTTCTTCGTAGGGGACGGGCCAGTCATCTCCCATGCCGTCTGTCGATCTGGCTTTGAAATCGACCGGTGCAAAACGCAGCGCGATTCGGCCCCAGTGATTCGTACGCCCACCCACGATGCGCGAGCGGAACCAGCGGAATCGTGATCCTGGGGCGGAAGTGTACGGCTCCCCTTCGATCTCCCAGAATCCATTCGGCGCCAGAAATTCGTTGTTCAACTCTTGTCGGAACTTGCCGCCGACCCCGGCCCCGCGATGTGGAAGCTGATAAGGCCAGACGTGCTCTTTGTAGTCTCTCTCGGGATTGAGAGGCCCGCCGGCCTCGAGCATGACAACATTCAGCCCACCCTCGGTCAGTACCTTGGCGGCCGTGCCACCGGCAGCACCTGATCCGATGATGCATACGTCGTACACCTTGGGTGAGCGAATTACCTGAGGCATGAAGGATCGTCTCTCGAAGTCTAAAAGCGCAATTGTGCCAGGTACTGGCTGCTGGCTTTAATGCTTTCGAACGGCGACTTGGGATTGTCGTGCTCCACAAAGTAATGCTTGATCCCCGCCTTTTCTGACTGCGCGAAAATGCGCTTCCAATCAATGATTCCGCTGCCCACTTCTGTCATTTCCTCCAACTTGTCGCCATAATTCTGTCCACCGGCAGTCGGGGCGGGCGGAAGTTTCGTCAGGTCTTTCACATGGACTAATGGAAATCGTCCGGGGTAGCGGTCAAAGTATTTGAGCGGATCTTGTCGGCCCACTGCAATCCAGCAGAGATCCAGTTCCATCTTTACCAACTTCGGATCGGTTTCCTCCAGCAGAATGTCATACGGCATCTTCCCATTCTCCGGGACATACTCAAACCAATGGTTGTGATAAGCAAATTGAAATCCTGCCTTCTTGCTCATTTCACCAGCGCGATTCAAAGTTCCCGCGGCGCGCTTCCAGCCGTCCGCTCCCTGCCGGGCGTTCTCTTCGATCCAGGGATTCACGATGTATTCGTGCCCCAGCACCTTGCTGGCCTCAATCACCTTCGCAAAATTAGTTGGTTCCAGAGCCTGATAGCTCACGTGAGTAGATGGAGCCGTGAGCCCATGGTTCTTGAGCGCCGCCTTCAAGTCCTCCGGACTTCGATCGAAATACGTCACTTTCCCTGAGTCGATTGAGAAACCCGCGAGCTCAACTTCCCTATACCCGGCGGCGGCAACCTTGGCCAGCGTGCCATCGAAATCTTTATTAATTTCACTGCGTACCGTGTAGAGTTGTAGGCCGAGCTTGTCAATCTTGTGGGTCTCCGCTGCGCAGGCAAAGCGGCGTCCCATTACCGTGGTGGCGGTTATCGTGCCCAGAAAACTGCGGCGATCCATAGTCATAGCTCTCCTCGCTTCATTTGGTTGACTGCATAGTCGCACGCGCGCGCAGTCAACGCCATGTAGGTTAGTGACGGATTTACACAAGACGAAGAAGTCATACAGGCGCCATCTGTGAGGAAGAGATTCTTGACGTCGTGTGCCTGATTATTCGTATTCAGAACCGAGGTCTTAGGATCACGTCCCATACGCGCTGTGCCCATCTCATGAATGGCGAGCCCGGGAGCATTATCCTCGACGAAAGGCTCAATGTCCTCTGCACCCGCTGCCGACAGCATTTCTGCGGCGGTGATTGACATGTCCTTCAATATGGCGCGTTCATTGTCGCGCCACCTGCAATTAACCCGCAGCACCGGAATGCCCCACGCGTCTACCTTCTCTTTCTCCAATTCGATGTAATTATCATGATCCGGCAGGCATTCTCCGAATCCATAGAAGCTGAACACCCACGGACCGCGATGGCTCAGCAGGCGCTTGAAATCTGCTCCGAAACCGCGCATCTCGAACCCGCGCCTCCAATTTTCTCTTAATGCACCACCCTGGAACCCATATCCACGACCAAACAACGGGTGCTTCTGCTGCACATTGCGGAACCGCGGAACATAGATCCCATTGGGACGGTTGCCGAGCGAGATACGATCTTCGTTCCCGGGAATGCGTCCTCGTGCTCCGCCTCCCATGACGTGATCCATTAAGTTGTGGCCCAATTCTCCGCTGGAGTTTGCCAGCCCTTGCGGGAATTCCTGCGTCGCCGAATGCAGAAGAATGCGCGTGGATTCCAATGCCGAAGCGCATAAAAAGACAATGCGCCCGTGAAATTCCTGCGCCTGTTTCGTCTGGCCGTCAATAACCCGAACACCGGCGATCTTCCTCGAACCCGAATCGAAAATCAGACTGTGCACGACGCTGTAAGGACGTACCGTAAGCTTACCGGTGGCTTGGGCAACTGGCAGCGTCGCATTGAGACTGCTGAAATAGGATCGCGTAATGCATCCTCGCGAGCACGGCCCGCAGTAATGGCACGGCATTCGACCGCGATGTGGTTGAGTCAAGATTGCGGCCCGGCCAATAGTCATCATCCGCTCGCCTGGGAAGTGCTTCGCTATGGCTTCCTTCACCACAAGTTCGGCGCAGGTCATTTCCATCGGCGCAAGAAACTTGCCATCCGGAAGCTGAGGCAAACCCTCCGCCTGCCCGCTGATGCCGGCGAAATCCTCCACATAGTCATACCAGGGAGCAATCTCCTGATAGCGAATCGGCCAATCGACTCCGACGCCTTCACGCGCATTCGCCTCAAAGTCCAGATCGCTCCAGCGGTATGACTGCCGTCCCCACATGATGGAGCGCCCGCCGACCTGCCGCCCGCGAATCCACAAAAATGGCTTATCGGGAGCCGTGGTATACGGGTTCTCTACATCGTTTACAAAGAACTTGGAGTTCCACTCGTCTACGCCGCTGCAGGTTCGTTGTATAGCTTGCTCCCGGCTCGCGCGCTTGCGGTCGTTCATCCCACGAAAGCGCATCTCCCACACAGGCACGTGCTCCGCGTAATCGGTATCCGGGTTGATTGGCCTGCCGGCCTCGAGCACAAGCGTCTGCAGGCCCTTTTCGGTCAGCTCTTTCGCTGCCCAGCCGCCGGTGATGCCGGAACCAATGACGATCGCGTCATATGTTTTGGCCGCCATTTATTTTGCCGGCGCCCCCTGGGCAGGCGCGCACCCGGCATGACGGCGAGGGATGATCTGCTGGCGCAGTTCCTGTTCGAATCCAATCTGTGAAGTGTAGTAACCGATTAAGGTGAGTCGCTTGATCATCGGAAAAAATCCATCCTGAGTCACTCGAGAGTGCGTATGGTCGACTTCTCGTCTCGTGGGCACGCCCTCCCACTCGTCTTCGAGGGTCTGCAGAATGCGAACCTGCTGCATTTGTGAGCATCCGACAAAGTCTTTTCCCGCCAGCTCGTGGCTGCGCGAATCAAGATCGTTCAAACCTGCCAGGAAACGCTCCCTCTCGGCATCGTGGCACCAATCGCTGAGAATCGCGTCGATGAATTCATTCACTCGCGCCGCCTTGGCGCCCGGCGTCTCGGTAGCAGGAATAATGAGATCGCTGATCGTGACCAGGGTCTCGTTTTGGTGTGGATTCAGAGTCTTCAGCCCAGCGCTCTGAGAAAGCCCCTCATGTACGGCCTGAAATAACGAAAATGCCTCACGGGGAATAAGCGGCAGAGTTGCTGTTGCTGCAAGTAGTTTCAGCGCCTCGCGTCGTTGCATGCTGTGATGTCTGCCAGAGGCAGGTTCGGGCAGATTACCCCGGCGCAGCGTCACAGGTCAATGCGGCTACGGTGGCGGATGAAGACCTAACAACAGGGCAGGTGGACCCTACTCGGTTCTCCGTGCTCCGCATCGCCAGCGGCCGGCAAAACTCCGTTTGCATCCTATAATCATTTGTTCATGCAGCCTCCCTTCCTAAGTCTGCGTCTCCGTCTCGGCGCCGCCGGACTCCTGCCCATAACACGTCTGGCGCGGGTGGCCTGGTACTTGCTTGGTTTGGACCTGCTTCTGTTTGTCCTGCATGCATTTCTTAATCTGTTCAGCGCTTCCTACGGACAGAGCTTGCGAATATGGGTGGTCTGGCTCAGCTTCGTGGTGCTGACTTTGTTTTTCGTGCTTACGCTTCGCTGGGTGAAAAGCCGCCTGCTATGGCGCCTGCGCCATCGTTTGATCGTGACCTATGTATTTATCGGAGTAATTCCGGCGGTATTACTGATTCTGATGGCTTTTATCAGTCTGTATCTATTTGCCGGACAGTTTGCCAACTTCGTGGTTACATCCGAGTTGAATACCCGGTTGCAGAGCCTGGCCTCCGCTAATGCCGCTATAGCACATGAACTGGCAGGTCACGTTGCACGGGACCAACCCGCAACTGCTCAGTCGCTGACCGGACTGAAGCGCAACGATCGGGAGTGGGCTCCTCGCCAGGTGTGCGCCTGGGATGGCGCGAAGCCCCTACTTGTCTGCGGAGGCGACACGCATGCTGCCCCAATTTCGCTCCCACCATGGCTAGGAAGTGCTTTCACAGCAATCGTCAGTGACCGCGAAAACCTTTATTTGCGTGCGGTCGCCAGCCTCAACGCAGGCCCTCACCTTCTGACCGTTGTGTGCAGCGAGCCGCTGGACCGCGATCTCTTGACGAAAGTAGCAGGAGCGCTCGGCGAGATTACGCTGTATGCAGCTGGCTACACACACGTCAACCAGGCAGCATCTGCTGCCCGCGCGCCCGAGTCTCCAAAAGACTCCGCCGATGCTGCAAAGCAGGAAAATCAACAATTGACGATTCACAGCGCCGACTCTGGACCTGCAATGAGAGACAAAGAGACAAGCCTGCGGCCGCTGTTCGTCGCTGGAACTTTGCCTCCCGCCTCTGGATTTGTGGATCGCGTGATTACCTTTGGGACCCCGCTCCCGGTGATTGATTGGGAGTCGGGTGAACAGAGAAAAGCTTCCGCATTGTTGCGAGTGGAAACCCGCCCTTCCGCGGTTTACACCCATCTGTTTGCGGCACTCGGCGACTTTGCAACCGGCGTGGAATACGTTCTGCTTATCACCGCAGTTGTTTTCGCGGCGATTGAACTGCTCGCGCTTTGGGCGGGCACCCGGCTGACCCGAAGCGTGACCGGGGCAGTGGCTCAACTGTATGAGGCCACCAAGCACGTCAACCGTGGCGACTTCAGCCACAAAATTCCGATTAGTTCAGGTGACCAATTGGCTGCCCTGGCAGGTTCCTTCAATTCCATGACAACCTCCATCCAGCAGCTGGTCGAGGAGCAGAAGGCCAAACAGCGCCTGGAGAACGAACTGGTGATCGCGCAGGAAGTCCAGGCCCAGCTTTTTCCGCAGCACATTTCGCAACTGGAGTCGCTGGAAGTGCACGGTTTCTGTCGTCCGGCCCGGACCGTTAGTGGCGACTATTACGACTTCCTGAACCTAACTGCTGACAAGTTGGTCCTCGCTGTGGGTGATGTGAGCGGCAAGGGAATTTCCGCTGCGTTGCTCATGGCTACTATCCACTCCGCGGTTCGTGCTTACAGCCTGGAAGGGATTCCCATTTTGCGGGAAGCGCTGGTGGTGGGCGCGGGACCACGATCCAGCGCTATGTCCGAGTTCCCCGGAGTTGAAGTCTCTCCTGGAGCCCTACTCTCTTTGCTCAATCACCAGCTTTATATGAGTACGCCAATGGAAAAATACGCGACTTTATTTCTAGGAATTTATCATGCACAGGAGCGAAAGCTTACTTATAGCAACGCCGGGCACCTGCCTCCGCTGATCTTGAGCGAGGGTGGCGGCATTCGCAGGCTGGAAAAGGGTGGAACGGTAGTGGGGCTGTTTGACGGCATGGACTACCAGGAAGCGTCCGTTCAGCTTCGTCGCGGTGAGGTTTTTCTCGCCTATAGTGATGGTGTCACAGAACCGGAAAATGACTTCGGGGAGTTCGGGGAAGCGCGCCTGGTCGACTTAGTGCGCGAAAACCGGGATCTGCCATTGGTTCGCATCACCGAAATTGTCACCGCCGCAGTGGACGACTGGATCGGCGCCCACGAGCAGCCCGACGACGTAACGTTAGTCTTGGCGCGAGCACGATAAGCGAAGTCTATTCGCATGGATCGGGGCAGCCAATCGACAGTTGGCCGGCCAGGCTCCTCTCCTGAAGCCCGGACCGGCGGAACCGGAGCGGCTGCCCCCTGACTCCGCGCGACCATTCGAAGCACGCCCAAGAGCGCGGAGTAAACTTTACTGAATTTTCCAGAGTGAGCTAAGGGATTGGCGCCGACTAGCAGATCAGCGTGCAGAATAAAGAGAGACGCAGATCAAGAGTTTTCAGCCTGCTGGGTTCAGCCCTATCACTGACCTTCTGGGGAATCGCTGGACTCAAAGGGATTGAGGAAGCCGTGACGTTCGCAACCATCACTGGCGGGACGGAGAACCGATATTTGGCCGTAACAGGCGCATTGCCGGAGTGAAACGTGAACTCCGGCAGATCTACATCGGGGTGAATGAGGATAATGGCAAACAGAGCCAGTTCCATCATTAACAGCACCCAGCGCCATCGCTTCAGCGGAGCCATCGGTCTCGAGCAAACCTATCTCGCATAGAACCCCGGTGTCAACGAGAAGTTGCTGTTATTACATACGAGCGGTTAATTGGGCAGTCTTTGCGTCCTTTACAGCTCTTCTTTCCGCCCTTTGCGGTCATCTCTTACAGCGCTCTCTCACTTACCGGCCGCTCGCTTGGGAAGAACAGTGACTCTCGAAGTTACCTGCTGGCCCTTTCCCATCCCCCCGACCAGAACCAATTTGTCGGATAGCACTAGCAACCCGCGATGGTCCATGGTGGGATTCGGAGTGTCAAGGTTGATGGTCTCCCACTTATTGCCCTTCAAGTTGAACGCAAACGTGACCGCAGACGGTTCGGCGGGCTGGCCATCGTACCCGATTCCATTGAAGTTGTAGGGGTTGGTGGATCCGCCGGAAAAGTAGATTATCTGATCCTTTTCTGAGCCCCCTGCGCCGATGCGAAATCTAGCCCCACCTGGATGCGGAGGCAGCTTGGTCCACTGAATCTTGGTGACCTCATGGTGGTCGATTTTCCCCATCCAACACTCCTCCGAAACAACATATTTCGGACGGTCCGAGGCGGGGTTCTTGTAAGCGCCGTCGATATATACAATCGTGTCCCCGACCACTCCGCCGGCATGGCCGAACACGGGTATACCCGGTATGGGCGTAGCCTGAAGCCACTTGTTCTTCTCGGCGTCGTAGAGCTGGACATCCCGTACGGCATCGTTCTTCGACCAGCCGCTCACCAGATAAATGTAGCGATCGCGGTAAACTCCGGCGACTGAATCGTCCATGGCGACGGGCAGATCGGCGCCCCGGAACCAGCGATCAGTCAGGGGCTCATATACGTTAAGGTCGTGTACGGTGGTTTCGCCGCCTTGTCCATCCACAACATAACCGCCGAATAGAAATAGGTGCTCACGTGCACCCACAGCCACGGCGGCAATGCGCCCGGCCGTGCCAGGAACCGAACGCATCTCCGACCATTTGGCGGTGTCCGGGTCCAGCACGTAGGCGGCGTTGGAAATTGCGTCCCACGTCTTCTTGGGGCCTATTCCCATCATGGAGAACAGATAGAGCGCACCGCGGCTTTTTACCTCAGCAACAGCATTGTTGGAGAGCGGCGCAGGAAGGGGATCTATTTTTATTTCGGCCGCAGTAAGCAGGAACACGCTCAGAACCAGAGCGGCGAGCAGCGCAGGCAGGCTCCTCATTGCAAGCAACAGGTCTGCCCGCTTGTCATCCTGAGGCCGCGGAGTCGCTCGCGCCGCGAGCGACGCTCAACGAAGGATCTATGCATTTTGGCAAAACCTGATGCAGCGCCCAAGTTCTCCTCAAAGCGGACGTTCATTACCGAGGCGAATCCATCGGCTCCGGTCTCATGCACCAACCATCGCCGGCTCCGCCTCATAGATCGGATACCACGATGTAGCCGCCCTTAACCGCTCATTCACATTATTAATGTTCTTCACGCCTTCGCTCTGCAGCCACTTGCGGAACGCGTCTGCGCCCTGTTTGGCGTAGACCGGGATGCCGTCTTTCCACGTCGCGCGTCCGCAGAGCACGCCATTGAACTTCACCCCAGCTTCCCCTGCCAGTTCCAGCACTTCGGTGAACTCAGCATTGCTCACGCCCGCCGAAAGATAGATAAACGGCTTACTCGCGACACCCGCTGCCTTGCGGAACAGATCCATCGCTTCTTGCTTGCCATAGGCTTTCTGGCCGGCGTAAACCTTCGCGCCTTCGACAAACTTCATATTGACCGGAACCTCGACCTTCAAAACATCCACGCCGTAGCGGTCCTTGCTGAACTCTTTCATGCTCTCGATCACGATCTGAGGCTTCTTCTTCGCGTATTCCAAACCCTTTTCATCCGCGCCCTCTTCATAGCCAACGAACTCCAGGAAAAATGGGACATCATTCGCCTTGCACTCATCGCCAATGCGCTCCACCCAGGCATGTTTCTTGTCATTGACGTCCTTGGGATCGTAAGGCGTGTAATAAAGCAGAATCTTCACGCAATCCGCGCCGGCTTCTTTCAGCCGACGGGCCGACCAAAGATCAAGCAGGTCCGGCAGCCGGCCTGGCCCGGTCTTGTCGTAGCCGGTTTTTTCATAGGCAAGCAGAAGGCCCGCATTCTTGGCCCGGCGCTTCGAAGCTGGCAACCCCCACTCCGGATCGAGCAGGATAGCGCTGGCATGGGGTGTAAGAACCTCGGTTACCAGCGACTTGAATTCTTCCAACTCGCGGTCGCCTACTGACGATCCTTTTTCTTTGCCCAGCGCCTTCTGTAGGGAGCCCCGTTGATCCATAGCGGCCGCCGCAATCACACCACGGTCGTTTGAAACCCGCTTTAGTCCCGCCAGTTTCCCAGCAGTAACCTTCATAGAATCCTCCAAATGAGTGCTGAATCGGATTCATTGTAAATCAAAAGCACACGACAGCATGGCCGCCAGAATCATTTACGAGGCTGTCGATGGGGACTGGTTCGGGTGCGGCTTACTTGATGTTCCCATTTGAGTCGGTTTTGTTCCCTCCTCGTTCCTGACATCGGCCAAACAGGTTTCCTCACGCGGGTTTGATCAAGACGAACAAAATCGATGACGAGTTCGCCTTGTAGCAACCAATAACGTTTGCTTGAAAACTGCCAGATAACACCGTATTGTACGAAGGTTAGCCGGCAGCGTTATGCAACACAGCGTTTGCCAGGTTTATCCCCCGCTCTGCACGGAGCGAGCTCGCCCGCGCGGAGCTGCTGGCAGTTCAACAATCAAGGAGATCGGCTATGGACAATAAGCCGGCGCAGAACATTCAGGATTCCTTCCTCAACACGGCTCGCAAGGAGCGCAGCAACATTACGATTTATCTGCTGAGTGGAGTTAAGCTTACGGGCCGCATCCGTTCTTTTGACAAGTATTCAGTAGTGTTGGAAACGAACAATCAGGAGCAGTTGATTTTTAAGCATGCCATTTCGACCGTCGCCATGGGCCGGATGGCACACGGGCACACTGAGCGGCCCACTGTTGTGACGGCTCCGGCAACGACCAGCGCGCCGTCTACGGAAGTCACGCCCGAACCGCGCGCCTCCGGGACAGAGGGATAGCTCCCGTCTCAAACATTGAGTGTCTCTGCGCAGCCACGAAGGCTATGCTTTGTGAACGAATGATCTTGGGTTCAGCTTGCCTGGTCGCGGCATCCCTGGCATTCCGAACTGAGAATCCCTCTCTTGCGTAATCCAGAACTCCCGACAAGACGTCGTCGCGCGCAGCCATTGAGCAACAATCGCTCCAAAGAACGCGCTTTTCTGGTAGGCATTGAATACAGCAGTCGCTCGTCTCGCACAGGCAGTCCCAAGCGAGCATCCCTCACCGAAGGCGCTATAGCCGCGCGTGACGCGCAGAGCAATGGCTCGGCCAAACACGCGACTGCTCTCAGATTCAGCCCAGAAGAATCTTTGCAAGAATTAAGCTCTTTGGCCATCAGTGCCGGCGCAGAGATTGCCGGAGAGTTCCTGCAGCGTCGCGACAAGCCGGATCCTGCCACTCTGATTGGGCGAGGCAAATTGGAGGAAATTGCCGGAGCTGCTGCGTCGGTTTCCGCCGACTTGTTGATCTTTGATCATGACTTGACGGCGTCGCAGCAACGCAATATTGAGACCGTGGTCCACACGCGAGTAGTCGATCGTACGCAACTGATCCTCGACATTTTTGCCCGCCATGCCCGTACCCGAGAAGGCCAACTGCAGGTGGAATTGGCGCAACTGGAGTACCTGCTGCCCCGCCTGGGCGGACGCGGGGTGGAGATGTCCCAACTCGCCGGCGGCATCGGGACGCGTGGTCCCGGCGAAACCCAGCTCGAAACGGATCGCCGCAAAATCTATCGACGAATCCGGCATGTAAAGCAGCAAATCGAAAATGTACGGCGCATTCGTGCACAGCAGCGCCAGCGTCGGGAGTCGGTACCGATAGCGACCGTAGCCCTGGTCGGCTATACGAACGCCGGGAAATCCACCCTGTTTAATGCGCTGACGCAATCCCAAGTGGTCGCTTCTCCCCGCATGTTTGCCACCCTGGATCCCACAATCCGAGCCGTAACATTACCATCTCGTCGCAAGGCGCTGCTGTCCGACACCGTCGGATTCATTCGCACCCTGCCGCACACGCTTGTCTCCGCATTTCGCGCTACCCTGGAAGAAGTCCAGAGGGCAGCTCTGATCCTCCATGTCTCCGATGCAAGCAGCGAGCTTTCGGCAGAGCAGGATGCGCAAGTAGAGCGAGTCCTTCAGGAATTAGGCGCCGAAGGCAAACCGCGCCTTAGAGTGATGAACAAGCTTGATTTGCTTCCACCGGCAAGGAAGCAGACGCTGCTGGATGGCGCCGACAGCATCCCTATCTCCGCCGCAAAAGGCATCGGCCTAAGCACATTGTTGGATCGCGTGGACCAGATGCTCTCTGAAGATCCCGTGCGCCTAGTGCAGCTTCGTATCCCTCAGAAAGAAGGCAAAGTGCTGGCGCTGTTGGAGGCACGAGCCCGAATCTATGGCAGGGACTATCGGGACGGCTTGGTGGAACTTGAGGCGGAAGCCCCGGAGTCAGTCGTCAGGCGAGTTCAACCCTTCGTTATCCAGCCAGAAAATTTAAATGGGCCGGCAACCAAGAAGCGGTGACTTTCCTTGGCTATCGGCCCATTCGATCCTGAATTGGATCGGAGGTGATATCTATATGCTACCCCTTATCGCCCATAAGTCAAGCATTCTTTCCTGCTGATCCTGCTGACGATCTCTCTTACCTGGCCCGGAACTTCTATCGAAATCTGGGGATTAGAAATCCCGTATGCTTGCGATGCTCTTCAAACGCACCTCCAAACTGCTCTGCCAACATGTTTTCTTCTTTCATTGCTTTCAAGCTGAAGCCAGTTAACACCAGCACAATCCCCAGCAGGCATCCCCATTCCCCGATCGTGAGCGCCGTCCCGATCGTGGCAAGTAGGATTCCCGAATAAATCGGGTGCCGCAGTTGAGCGTATGGGCCACTCCGGATCAACTGGTGGTCTTCTTTGATCGTCACTCGGGCGCTCCAGTATTGCCCCAGGTGGTAGCGCGCCCAAATAGCTAACGCAATGCCCAGCCAAGTAAGCACCACTCCCAGAATTGCGCTCGCGCTGCTGCGGGGTACTAAGGAATCCCCGAGCCCGTCAATTCTGGCCCGCTCCGAGAATAGCAATGCATAACCCGAAGCCAGCAGCAGCATGACTCCATACCGCGATAGCGCCGATTCTTTCCTGACAGTGGTCCGCGTTTTGAACGAGTTGATAAGCCAATAAGCGACAAAGGCAATCCAGGGTAACTGGACGAGGCGGTAAAACACTGAATGTGCCATTTTTCTAGACCGGCAGCTCTTCTTGCGACCAGCCTCGAATCTCGGGCTTCGGCTTGGTTGTGAGATCCAAAACCAATTTCTCCAACACCAGTCGCTTACTCACTGGACTTGACCGCAATGCCAGGTCGGCCTTGGCCACCAGCCGAATGGCCCGGGTCAGGTCGCGCTTGGATTGGTAGCGCCGGGCCTGCTTGATAATCTCGTCAGCCGCGAATGGGGGAACCCGGAAACCTTGCCATAACGCCGCCCACAGCATCCGCTGATCGCGGACATTACGCTCCAGAATCACGAGCATCTGACGGAATGTTTTGGCCAGCATGTAAAGATGTCCAATGGCAGCTTCTTCGCCTTCGCCAGTCGAAAGAATCGCATCCAGAGTTTCCAGAGCCCGCACCCGGTCGCGAGCGGAAATCGCATCTGTGAGTTCATAGAGAGAACGCTGCTTGGCGGCCAGCACCATGGTTTCTACATCACCCAGAGTGACACGCTTCTTCTCGCCAACATAAAGAATCAGTTTCTCCAGTTCATTGGAGATCATCATCATGTCCCCGCCCAGGGCATCTACCAGTTCCCGTGCGGCTTCGGGATCAATGTTGATTGCTTGAATCGTGCAGTATTCGCTCACCCAGCGCACTGCCTCGCCTTCTTCTACCCGCGCCAGTTCGATAATTGCGCAATACTGCCCCATTTCCTCCCGGATGCGCTGATAGCGTTCTTTGTCCGTAAGGTCCATGCGGCGCGCGTCAGCCGGGATGCTGATGTGGTCCGCCACAAAAATCAGAACCGCATTCGGGTTTGGATCCTTGCAGTAGGCCTCTATCGCCGCAAGTTTCTCCTCGTTCGATCCGCGTCCAAACAGATTCTTCACCCCGCGGACAAAGAACACCTGGAAAGGAGCCATTAACGAAGGAGTTCGCGCGCGGTCGAGAATCTCCGCCAAATCCGTCTCTGCCAAGTCGAACTCGAACAAGCTGAAGTCCCTGAGATCCGCCGGGACCAGATGTTTCACAATGGCTTCGCGGCAGCGCTTGCGAAAAAAGGCCTCATCGCCCACGAATACGTACGCCGGACGCAGCTTCTTGTCCTTTACTTCGGAGACAAAGCGGTCGGCGTGGGCAAAGGCTCGCATTAAAAACCTTCTAGAATATTGGAAACCAGAGTACGTGCAAATTCGCGCGACAAGCGCTCGAGTGCGGGCGAGTCTTCCTCAAAAAAGCTGGAGAGTTCGTGCGAAACCTGGTATTCCTCGCGGAAGAGGAACGAAGGATTTTCGTAAATCACCTTGCCCTGACGGTCAACCAAGGAGACCTTCATGCTCACTACTACCAGCACGCTGGACGCGCGGCCAGTCTGCGAATCGTAGGTGAGAGGCGAAGTGGACGTGGAAAGCACAGTTCCGTGCAGCGTCGCGTCTGCTTCATCGTTTTCGGCATTAACGATGTGGTAATGCGTGCGGGTCACCATTTCACGCACAACCGCAGCGGTGAGCTGTTGCTCAACTTTATAGGTTTGGGTTTGGTTGACAAACACAGGAATTGCAATGGTGTGCAGATCGGTGGGAAGGGTGACGGCATGACCACCCGTGTGATACCCGCAAGCAATATTGAACACAAGAAAACCTGTCAAGCTGAGGACCCAGTCGCCCGCGGGCGAGAGCGCCCGCGCCACCCGGTTCATTGGATCTGTCCCTTGGGACGGCTGGCCGCCATGCTCTCGGCGCACTCCACTGCGTTGGCAGCGGCAATTCGCAGATTGTCAGTGGCGGCCCAGAGCCAAAGGCCATTCGACAGGCTGGGATCGGGAAGGAGTGAGACCAGAACGTCGCCTTGCCCGGCGGCATTTACGTTGCTGGGCGAGTCTTCCACCGCCTCGGCGACCTTCACATGCTCGCCTGCCAGCGTTTTCGACACGTTCTGGATCTCCGCGGCAGTTTCCATCTCCACGAACAGCGCGAAAGCGTGCCCGTGAAAGATCGGCGCCTGCACAAGGAGAAGCGACGGCAAAGGAACGGCGTCACCCGTGATTCCTTGATAGTGCTTGAGGACACGGTGCTCCACAGTTGCCAACGCAGGTAGCGACTGTTCGCCGTATCGAGAGACCATGTTGAACGCGACCTGCGTATCGAAAATCTTCTTAGGCAAGGGTTGGAAGGAGAGCAGATTGACCGTTTGCTCGTGCAATTCGTCCATTCCTTTTTGGCCGTGCTCTGAAGCCGGTTCAAAAACCGTAGCCACGGCTCGTTTAATCGCGCCAGAGTTTCGTAGCCTCAGGAGCAGCAGCCCGAGTACGATGGCTGCCGGATGCGCCACTACCACTGGTCCGGGCTGCAATTCCGGAACCGGCACCCGCCCCGACTCGCGCTCAACCCACGGGGAACGAATCGCCGCCTGCGCTTCATCTTCCAGGGCAGAAGAAAGATCCACGATCGCGCTCCCGGCCTCCTGTGCGGTCTTCCAGGTTTTGCGGGTATACTCCTGATCCGAGGAAAAGAAAGTAAAGTCAATGTGCTGGAACTGCTCCGCCCGCAGGCTTTGAATAAACGAGACCTCATCACCTACCGGTTCGAGCTTGCCAATTGACTCGTCATCGTCCAGCAGCTTGACGTCCACAGAAGGGAAATTTCGGTCAGCCAGAACCTCGGCAACCTCTTTTCCTTTCAGCGTAGAGGCGCCCACGATCGCCACACGGTAAAGGCCAGAAGTGCGGGAGGAATCAGGATGTGCCACCGCCCCGGATTTTGGGGTCGCACTCATGAGGTCTGTGATGCTTGCTTGTAAGCCGGAGGAGGTGGATTTCTGCGCCGGAAAATCCACGTCAGGCGCCAGAACACGCCGGAAAACATGTACAGCAGCGCAATCGTGAACAACACATAACGGGAGAAGTACCAGATTCCGGCAAATAATAATCCGAACAAGACAATAAGTCGGAAAGGCTGGCGGGAGCGCAGATCAATCTCTTTGAAGCTGTAAAAACGCCATGTGCTGACCATCAGGTAGGCCGCCGCGACTACCAAAAGCGCCCAGGTGACAGCGGTCCACCAGGAAATGATCGGATCGCCCTCCGAGAAATGAACGACCGCTGCGATCACGCCCGCGCCTGCCGGTATCGGCATGCCCACGAAGTACTTCTTGCCGGGTCGTCCGGGGTTCGATGGCTGCGGGTTCACAGTGATATTGAACCGGGCCAAACGACTGGCCCCCGCGATCAGGAACAGAAAGCTGGCAATCGCGCCGATCTGAATCAAGCGGCCATAGCTCTCGCCCAGAGTCACCGGCAACTGCCGGAAACCCCACATCCAAGCCAGCATTGCCGGCGCCACCCCGAAGGTAATCACGTCGGCCAGGGAATCCAGTTCGCGGCCAAAGGCGCTGCTGGTATGGGTCATGCGCGCGATGCGGCCATCGAGACCGTCAAACAGAACGGCAAATCCAATCGCCTTCGCCGCGTTATCAAAATGCCATGCCTCGGCCAGCGAGCCGTGGGTCACCTGCAAAATCGCGTAATAGCCGAACGCGATGTTGGCGGTAGTGAATAACGAGGGCAGAATGTACATGCCTTTGCGAAGGCGGCGAGAAGGTTTGTCATCGCTGCGCCTTTGTGGGACCTCGAGATCCTCACCACGATCCTGTATCACATCACTCCTTCTCGGACCTGAGCCCCAGCTCCGGCCAATTCCGCCGGCGATGCAGAGAACGCCAATATGCTTGATCCGCCTTTTACGCGGTCGCCGACTTTGACCTGCAACTTGGATGAGGCATCCAGAATAACGTCCACGCGGGAGCCGAATTTGATCATGCCTACGCGCTCTCCACGCTGAACGCGATCGCCGACTCTTTTATTGAAGACGATACGCCTGGCCAACAATCCGGCAATCTGCTTGAAGACCACAGTTTGCCCGTGACTGTCGACCGTAACTATGTTCTGTTCGTTCTGTTCGGCGCAGTTTGCTCCCATCGCGTTCAGAAACTTGCCCTCCTGATACCGAACGCCCCGGATTACGCCGGATACAGGCGAGCGGTTCACGTGTACATCGAATACGCTCAAGAAAATGCTGACACGGGCGCAGCGCCTTGCATTCACCATGGTCGAAGAGACATCGGTGACCTTGCCGTCTGCAGGTGAGACGATCGCGCCCGCGGCCTGTGGGATCGCCCGCTCAGGGTCGCGAAAAAACCAGAGAAAAAAGCCCGCAAAAACCAGCGCAGGAATAGCCCACACGGGGCTTGTCAGCCAGCCAATAAGAACAGCCGTAGCCAGCAGAGGAACAGAATAGTAGTACGCGTCACGAACCATTGAGGACTAGAGGAGATTATAGTGCAGCCTCGCGGCACAACCTGTGGTTCTGTGACTCCGTGCTCCTCTTGGCCTCTGTGGTCAACAGCGTCGACCACAGAGACCCAAAGCGAGCAGGGAGACGGCTAGTGATTGTCCGGCGGCTCTGGAGGCCGTTTGTCTGGCGGCCGCGGTACGGCGGGGCGGTCCTGATTCTTGTTCTGGGGCGGACGCTCAGCCTGATCTGGCCGGTCAGCCTGCGGCGGAGGACCGGCCTGCTCAGGCCGCCTGCTTTGCGGCGGCATCTGCTCACGCTGTTGTTGTTCTCGGCGCACCCGGTCTTCTTCATCCGGCCTTTGTGCTGCGGGCCGTTGCTGCTCAGGAATCGCAGGCCTCGCCTCCGGACGAGGCACGTTCGGCTCCGGCCGCTCACGCTGCATGCTCGGCTCGTTGTCGCGGTCTCGCTGGTCCCTCGGCTCGGGTGGACGCGGTACAGCTTGGCGCTCGTCACGTGGAGGCTGTGCCGGCCGAGCTCCGTCGTTGCGGTTGTCCCTCGCCTCCGGAGGACGAGGTACAGATTGCCGTTCATCTCGCGGTCTAGCCTCATCGCGCCTCTGCTCAGGCGGCTGAGCTACCGGCTGACGCTCTTCAGGCTGCCTCTGTTCCGTTTGCCGCGGAGAAGGCGGCTGTATTGGCCGGGCCGTGGGGGCAGGCATTTCTGTTCGCTGATTCTGTGCCGGCTCTTGCGGACGACCGGGTTGCGGACGCTGCGCCTGGGTTGGCTCCTCAGGCCCGGGCTGTCCAGGCTGAGGGGGCTGCGGGCGAGCGTTGTCGGTTTGCGCGTTTGGTTGCTGCGTCTGCGGCCGCTCGTTTGCATTTTGTTGAGGCCGCTGATTTGCGTTCTGCTGCGGCTGCCGCTGTTGCTGCGCAGCCGTACTGCCTGGGGCGGGAAGCGGCTGCGGCCGAGCTGCGGGTTTTACGGTTCGCACATTCATGAGAGCCGGAGCAGGTTGCCGCTGCTCAGGAGCTCTGACCGGCATCGGTTTCCTGGTCGCCACAACTGGACGATTTACGATCGGCTCCGGTGGCCGGGCCTTTGCGGGAGCAGCCGCACCCACGAAGCTTGCCCGCACAGGCTGCACGGGGATCTGGTGAATCACAGGCGCCTGCACCACCTGGCGCGCGTCGACTCGGACCACGTTTCGCTCGACTGGCCGCGCATTCACAAACGTATCGCGTGAAACCACGGTCACGCTCTTCGTGATTCGCTGATTCGCGTAAGTAATTCTCTGCGGGCCGTTGTTGTTCCGGTAAACGTTATAGACATTCGTCACCTGAGTCACATCCACCCTGGTGTTGGTCACGTTTACGTTTTGCACGTAGCGCTGGCTCACGCGATAGGTCGGCACATAGACTTCCCCCGGAGCCAGTGGGAACCATCCCACGCCGTCGGCGTAACCGGGCGCGCCACCGACGAAGGCGACGAAAGCTGGCGCATAGATCGGACGCGCCACCACCGGGCCTGGCACCCAGCACCAACGATCGCTCGCATACGCCCAGCGTCCATAGTGGAACGGGGCGAAGCCCCAGGGCTCACCATCTACCCAGGTCCAACCCCAAGGGCTGATATAGGCCCAGTGTCCGTAGCGATAAGGTGCCCAGTCGGAGCCCACGTTCGTAGGAATCCAGACGTTGCCGTAATCGGCTACCGTGGTCCAGCGTCCATAGTCATCAAGATCCTCATACCCGGTCATCTCAGGCGAGACATACCTTGCGGATTCGAAGTGCTCTTCGCGTCGATCACGCTCGGAAGACCAATTGGAGAAATCGTCGTATGGCCTGATGGATGAAACGTCGTAGCGGAGTTCGTCCGTGCCGTAGAAGCGCGCTTCCTGCCCGGCAACTACGTCATAGGAGTTGCCTGCTCCAGTAACTTCGCCGCCTCCGTTCCAAACAGTAACGGTCGTTTCCTGGCGATCGCCGTCGACGTCAATGCGATACTCTCCGGGTTGCCGCAACGTGAACGCCAGATTTGGCGTGTCAACTTCGAATAAGTCATCGCCGTCCAGATGGCGCACGTGAAGAACCATGCTGCCCTGCGACAGCCGCAACTGAGTTGTGTCATCGCGAAGATCAAGGAACGTAAGGCTGCTCTCGGAACTCAAGCGGATCGCACTGGAACCGACGTGAAGTTCGGCGCGCGAACCACGATCTGTCCAAAGGTTGTCGCCGCTGGTAAGTGGACGGTTGGGCACAGCCGAAACCCAGTCACCTTCCCCACCCGGCTGAAACGAAACTGAACCTTGCATGTAGTTCATCCGCGCTACACGGCCCGGCGGATCATAGTCATAATCGCCCTGAGCCACGGCCGTGAGTTGAAGCGCGAGCATGATTGCAACAAAGAGCATCCAAGCCGCGAATGTCTTATTCGCTTTCATCGTCGTTCTCCTTCACTGCTCTCTTTCCGTAGTAAGTCGTCATACTCCAAAATAGTTAGATGCGAGATAAGTTGTTGGCGCACAATGCTTAAGCGAAACTTAAATCACTGTAGCGATGCACGAAAGGGCCTCATGAGAGAGGAAACCTGCAGAAACTCTAAAGTAATTTTGGAAACAAGAATGGCGACGCGGCAGGGCGTCGCCAACACCAAAGCGAAAAAGTTCTAGGCCACAGGCTGTTCGGTCAAAACCTTCTCCCGCTCTTCCTCATCCTGTCTTTCTTCTATTGGGGTAGAGGGCAGCGCCAGATCAAGAACCTCGCCAATCCTCTTGACGTAATGGATCTCGACGTTCTCCAGTTGTTCTGGCGTAAGGTCCTCCTCGACGTTGGTCTTGTTTTCCGCGGGCAGAATGACCCGGGTTACACCGGCGCGTTTTGCGGCAAGTACCTTCTCCTTGATTCCTCCGATGGGCAAAACATCTCCACTCAGCGTGATCTCACCGGTCATGGCAGTGAGCGGCCGGACCGGCCTGCCAGTGAGTAACGAAACCAGCGCGGTGGCCATAGTGATACCGGCCGACGGCCCGTCTTTCGGAATCGCGCCCGCGGGCACGTGGATGTGGATATCGTGCTCGGCGAAGAAATTTTCCTCGATCCCCAGTAGAGTTGCGTTGGATCGGACCCAGGTCAAGGCCGCCTGCATCGACTCCTGCATGACCTGGCCGATCTGCCCGGTCATCATGAAGCCGCCTTTGCCTTTCATGCTGTTGGCTTCGACAAACAGAATGTCGCCGCCGGAGGGTGTCCAAGCCAAGCCGACCACAACGCCTGCCCGCTTGGTTCGCTCAGCGATTTCGCCCTCGCTGCGAATCTTGATGCCACCAAGGAATTCCTGAACGATTTCCTTAGTGACAACCAGCTTCTCCGTTTTGCCCTCGGCCATTCGCCGCGCCTGCTTGCGGCAAATAGTTCCCAGGTTGCGTTCCAGGTTACGGACGCCCGCCTCACGGGTGTAGTGACGAATTACGTGCCGCACTCCCTCTTCCGGGAACTCGATCTGTTCTTTGGTAACTCCGTTCTCGTCGATCTGCCGCGGAATCAGGTACTGAAATGCGATGTGAACCTTTTCCTCTTCGGTGTAGCCCTGGAGTTCGATAATCTCCATGCGGTCACGCAGCGGCTCCGCAATGGGATCGAGCATATTGGCGGTTGTGATGAACAACACCTTCGACAGGTCAAACGTCACGTCGAGGTAGTTGTCGCGGAACGTGGAATTCTGCTCCGGGTCAAGCGCCTCTAGCAGAGCTGATGCAGGGTCTCCTCGGAAATCGCGTCCGACTTTATCGATCTCGTCGAGCATGAAGACGGGATCCTTGGTTTCGGCGCGCCGGATGCCTTGTATGATTTGGCCCGGCAAAGCTCCTATGTAAGTACGTCGATGGCCGCGGATTTCCGCCTCGTCGTGTACACCACCGAGAGAAAGGCGTACGAACTTACGTCCCAGTGCGCGGGCAATGGACTTGCCCAATGACGTCTTCCCCACTCCTGGAGGTCCCACAAAGCATAGGATTGGTCCCTTCATTCCGGGCTTCAGCCGTCGCACAGATAGATAGTCGAGAATGCGGTCTTTCACTTTTTGCAAGTCATAGTGATCGGCATCCAGAATCTCTTTTGCCTTGAGAATGTCCACTTCCCCGCCCGAGGTCTTCGCCCACGGCAGCACCGCCAGCCACTCGATGTAGTTCCGGGTTACCGAATAATCGGCAGCCATCGGCGACATCCGTGACAAGCGGCCTAACTCTTTCAAAGCCTCTTTCTTCACCTCGTCAGGCATGCCCGCGCTTTCGATCTTTTGGCGCAGATCCTCGGTGTCGCGCTGGCCTTCATCCTGCTCACCCAGTTCCTTCTGAATGGCCTTCATCTGCTCCCGTAGGTAGTACTCCCGCTGCGTCTGCTGCACGCGGTCCTGCACTTCGGACTGGATCTTGTTCCTGAGTTGCTGGACTTCTAGTTCCTTGGCCAGATGTTGATTAATTTTCTCCAGACGAATCCGGACGTCGGTGGTCTCGAGCGTATCCTGCTTGTCCGCCGTGGAGAGCGATGGCAAGGAGGACGCAATAAAGTCGACCAGCCGACCCGCTTCCTCGATGTTCATCGCGACGGTCGACAGCTCATCCGAAAGCGTCGGCGACCCGGCCACGATCTGCTGGAAAAGCGTAAGCACATTGCGTTGCAAGGCCTCGAGCTCTGAGCTCACCGGAGGGATGGATTCCGGCACAGACTCGACCCGCCCTCGCATAAAGGGCGTTAGTTGAGCGAATTCGGTAACCCGCACACGTTCCATGCCTTCCGCGAACACGAACAGGCTCTGGTTCGGCATTTTTACGACTTTATGGACTACCGCCAGGGTCCCAACCGAGTACAGGTCGCTGGGCTGGGGCGCGTCGACGCGAGCCTCTCGCTGCGCCACAACCACGATCGTCTTGTCTTCCCCTAGCGAATTAATCAGTTGAACGGAACTTTCCCTGCCCACGGTTAACGGAAGGACGGCGTGCGGGAACAGCACGGTATCTCGCACGGGCAGGATGGGAAGAAAACCGGTTTCCTGCTTTTCCTGCTCTTTTGGCTTGGAATTGCGCTCAGCGCGCGACTTCTCTGTCATGTTTTCACCTTGAGTGTCTTGTACTCAAGTTGGATGAACTTCAGCTGCAAGAAGATGCAGCAACCCGATTTTTGGGAAACGGTTGGATTCTAAACCCTGCCGGAATCGTTTGCACCAATCGAAAGGTCCGTGCGCCGCATCCCGAAAGGCACATACGATTCTTAAGGCCTCGAAGTTACTCAGCCGCAGGGTAGATTCCCAGCACTTTGACCACATCGGCAATTTCGGCCAGATGCCCGAGCGCCTTGCGGGCAGGCTGATCGTCACCCCTCAGGAAATCGACATAGAACACGTACTCCCACGGGCGTCCCCGGCGCGGACGTGATTCGATCTTGCTCAGACTGATATCCCGCAGGGCAAAGACGCTCAACGCCTTGAACAATGCACCGGGCAGGTTCTTAACGCTGAAGGCGACCGACGTCTTGTTAGCACCCGGCAGGACGTGTCGTCGTCTCGTTACAAGAAAGAAGCGGGTGAAATTGCGCTTATCGTCTTCAATGCCCGGCATAAGAATCCTGGCCTGGTATTCCTGAGCTGCCAGCCGCCCGGCGATTCCAGCGGCATCTCGCAATCCGTTTTCGACGACGTGCTTCACGCTTCCGGCAGTGTCATAGAAGGGCACGGGCTCAATTCCAGGGTTGCGGCGAAACAGCTCCCGGCACTGCTCAAGCGCTACCGGATGAGAGTAGGCCCGCCGGATATCTTTCAGTTTTACCCCTGGTCCGGCAATGAGGTTATGGATGATTCTCAACCGGTATTCACGTTGCACGAAGACCTTCCGCTCCAGCAACAGATCGAAATGCTCGGCCACGGACCCGGCAAGAGAATTTTCGATGGGAATCACTGCTGCGCCCACTGAGCCTCGCTCAACACGATCGAATACTTCCACCGACCGTTTGCAGGGCACAATCGTGCAACCTGGCGCCAGGCGCGGCGCAGCTTCGTGGCTGAAGGAGCCGGCCTCGCCTTGAATGGCAATTTTCATTGCCGCAAAGTAACTGGATGAGAAGGAGAAAGCAAATCCTTCACCAGCACAAGCGCGTCCATGCTGTTCGGGTAATATCCCGTGATCGCTCCCTGGATGAAGTAACCCTGTCGTTTGTAGAAGGACAAGGCGGCCTGGTTATCGACGGCGGTTTCTAGCCTCACGGCTCGACAATTCTTGGTACGAAGGCGATCTTCGGCCGCCCTAAGCAAGCTTGCGCCGATTCCGGAGCGGCGGAACGCCGGCAAAACATCGATGGTGATAATGTGCCCTTCTCCTCGAGAACCGACATGTGCGACCAGAAAACCCAGAGTCGAAGCTGAATTCGCCCCCTGGGGAGACGTTTCTTCTTGCGAAATCTCCCGCTCTGCAACCAACGTAAATGACTTCCGCCGCCGAATGTAAGTACCCAGCTCCAACCGGCTGTATGCGATCCCGGCAGCGAAGCATTGCTGGTCAACCTGAAACAGGGTTTCGAAGTCGTCCGGACGAGAGTCTCGCAAAAGAAATTTCACTTCGGGAATTGTAATTCGGTACTCGTTGGCATTCGTCCTCTCTGATTTGCTTGCACTTACGTACATGCAAATTCCTTCCAAGAAAGGGTTGCCGGACTTGCACCCCAAGTCGTACTATTCGCATCAGAGGACTCCGTGGGGCACCTGATTCTCATCGACGCGGTCAGCGCAGGTGTTCTGCTGCTCCTGTGGTACTTCCTGTTCCTTCACTACAATCGGAAGAAAGGCGGCCTGGCGCTGAAGCGTGTGGAAGCAGCATGCTTCCATGAGGCCCGGATCGCTGAAGCCCGCTGGTTAGGAGTCAGTCGGCTGCAGGCCAAGATCGGGTTCGCCGCGCACTGGTTTGAGAATGCCCGCGTAACGGTCAGGCTTCTCCCCCGCCCTATCCCGCTGAAATGGTTACTAAGTCTGTGGAACAAACAACGCGAGACCCTGACCTTCGAAGCTGATCTGGGCTATGCTCCCGGCTTCCATCTCGACGTGTTTCGCCATCGTTGGCTCTCCAGGCAGCACAGCAAATTTGCTGCCGGCTCCCCGCAGTGGACTGTGTCTCGTCCGGGGCCGGTGGTACTGACGACGCGGACTCATTGGGCGCACGAACTTACCCCGGTCGTGAATACGCTGATCACGTCGCGAGGACACAATTTGCTCAGTGTGCGTTTCCGCTCCGAATCTCCTCACCTTGCCGCAACTATTCCGCTTGAGGCGCTTTCGGATGATCAGGCTGCTATTGGTTTCCTGAGCGTTGTGCGGGAACTGGCAGCGGGAGCTTCAACTCACCAGCAGTAGATTCACTCTTCTGGCTTCGGCACGAACCGATACCCAATCCCTCTCACAGTAAGTAGGTGCTGCGGTCGCGACGGATTATCTTCGATGTAGCGCCGCAGGCGAACAACAAAGTTGTCGATCGCCCGCGTGTCGGTGTCTTCGTGCAACCCCCAGACCTGCTCGAGAATAGATTTACGGGACACAACCCGGTCCGTGTTTCGGATCAGATGGCGCAACAGGTTTGCTTCCATGAGAGTGAGGCGGATGGTGTTGCCGTTAACTTGCAGCTCGAGTTTTCCGAAGTCGATTGAGCGACCATCGAAAGTGAAGATTTCGTATTCACCTGGTGCCACTTGCTTTGCCGGGACGGTTGGCGACTGAGCCTGGGACGCACGCATCCATTCGTGGCGCCGCAAGAGACCCTGGAGCCGAGCGAGCAGAATCGGCAACTCGAAGGGTTTTGCCAGGTAATCGTCCGCACCGGACGCGAACCCCTGGAGAACGTCCTCGGGCCTACCGCGGGCAGTCAGCATGAGTACGGGAACGAAGTTCCTGGCGGCGCGAAGTTCGCTCGCCACGACGAATCCATCCTTCCCGGGAAGCATCACGTCCAGCACCACTGCATCGAACTCCCCACTGAAGTTTTCCCGTCTGCCTTCCGTTTTCTGGCCGAGAAGTAAGTCAAGGGCGCTCTCCCCATCTGCCACTACCTGGACAGAGTGGCCCTCAGCCTCCAGATTGAAACGTAAGCCCGTCGCCAGGTGAGCCTCGTCTTCCACAATCAGTACACGGCTCATTTCACCTTGCTCCGCGGAAATTCGAGCACTACTGTAGTGCCTTGACCTTCGCCTTCGCTCTTCGCAAACACGTGACCGCCATGTTTGCGAGCGATGGCACGCACAATGAAAAGCCCAAGGCCCGTGCCCTTCACATTACTGACCAACCGGTCTCGAACGCGATAAAAACGCTTGAAAACTCGTTTCAGCTCGTGCGGAGGAATTCCTACCCCATGGTCTCGCACGCTGAGCATTACGTGTTTCTCGTCAGGGGACTCGACCTGAACCGCCACCTCGACACGCCCATTGGAATACTTGACGGCGTTATCGAGAACATTCGAAACCGCAGTGCGCAGCTCTTCCTCATCGCCCCAGACACTCGCGTCAAAACCGTTGCTGACGGTCTGTTGAAAGGAAATATCTTCTGGCCGAAGGTGATATCTGCTTCGGGACACGTCGACGCATTGTTTTACTAATTCTCCAAAGTCCACCGGAACCCGTTCGCCGCGCCTTTTCTGGACAGCTTGGCCTGCTTTTAAGACTTGCTCGACCGTGGCCAGTAAACGCTCCGTGTCATCCAGCATCAGCCGGTAAAACTCGCGCCGTTGACTCTGGTCCACATCGCGCCGCTCCAGCGTCTGCAAATAAAGCCGTATGGAAGTTATCGGGGTCTTCAGTTCGTGTGTTACCGCGTTGATGAAGCTGTCGTGCTGCTCATTCCGCCGGATCTCGCGGATCAGAAAGCTGGTGTTGAGAATGATGCCGGCAGTGATCGCGCCAAAGAAGATGAATCCTAGGAAAACCTTAATGTCTGCGCGCCAGTTCAGAATGATCCAGCCGCTGCCCACTGCAACAGCCACCCCGGCCAGGCACACCCCGAGCGATAGAAAGAAGGTGATCGTCCGGCGGCGGCTGATAATGCGCATGGAATCAGCCAATTTTACGTTACTAGGGGTATCTCGAACCTGTTTTTGGCATACCGTCAAGACACACGCCCGTGGCCTGGGCAATTTATGTAGTTAAGAACAGCAAGTTTATAATGCGATATGTCTTTGAGCATTAAGAACCCGGATATAGAGCACCTCGCCCGCCTGGTGGCAAGCGAGACTGGAGAATCCATCACAGAAGCCGTTCAGACGTCACTCCAGGAGCACTGGGATAGATTGCAGACGCATGGTCGCAGCCGGCTTTTGAAGGAACAAATAGAGGAGCTTCTGCGGCGCGTCGATGCACTACCGACGCTGGATTTCCGATCCCCCGATGAAATTCTTGGTTATCGCTAGCACGGGACGCACTCAGTCTTGTGGGCAAATCTGGCGGAGACTGAGCGAATCACATTTTATGTTCTGGGTTCTTCTCGTGAGCCGGTCTTGAGAAAGTGTCGTGATTTTTGCGCTGATCGACGTAAAGCTCTCTGTAAACTAAACAAGCCTGCCTACTCCTCTTCTTCCGCCTGCTCCCCGCGGCCTTCTTTTGCTTTCGCGATGATCTTCTCCTGTAACTGCGCCGGCACAATGTCGTAATGATGCATTTCCATGTTAAAGCTGCCGCGCCCCTGGGTCATCGATGTCAAGTCGGCGCCGTACGTCAGCATTTCGGCCATCGGCACTTCCGCTTTCACGATGGTGTTCCCACCCTTGTTGTCCATGCCCTGGATCCGGCCTCGCCGACTGTTCAAGTCGCCCATGATCGAGCCGGCAAATTCATCCGGAACCGTGATCTCGACCGACATGATGGGTTCCAGCAGAGTCGGTTTGGCTTGCTCCATAGCCTTTTTGAAAGCAATGCGCCCGGCTAACTGGAACGACAAGTCGTTTGAATCAACGTCGTGATAAGAGCCGTCGTAGAGGACAACTTTGAAATCGACTACCGGATATCCCGCCAGGTAACCCCGAGCAGCGGCGTCTTTGATTCCTTTCTCTACCGCCGGGATGTAGTTCTTCGGGATTGCCCCGCCGAAAATGTCGTTCACGAATTCAAACTCCGTGCCGCGAGGAAGAGGTTCCATCTTTATCTTGCAGTCGCCGAATTGCCCGTGGCCGCCGGTCTGCTTCTTGTGACGGCCCTGTACGTCGGCGCGGCCACGAATGGTCTCGCGATAGGGCACCTTGGGCGCTTTCAGATTCACTTCGGTGTGATAGCGCTTCTTCATCTTCGAGACAGCCACTTCAATGTGCTGCTGGCCCGTGCCTGCGATGAGAAATTCCTTAGTCTGCGGATCGCGGAAGAAGCGCAACATGGCGTCTTCTTCCATCAGCTTGTGTATGCCAGTGCCCAGCTTGTCTTCATCGGCGCGGCTCTTCGGTTCAATGGCGAAGGTGATCGCCGGTTCAGGCAGCTTGACCTTGGGATACTGGATGGCCGCAGACTTATCGCCCAGTGTGTCTCCGGTCAGAGTGTCTTTCAATTTCGCGACCGCGCCGATATCACCGGCGTGCAACTCGGTCACCGAGACGGCGGTTTTTCCCTGCACGACTGAAATGTGCGCCAGCTTCTCCTGCGAATTGCGAGTGAAATTCTGCAGAGAAACGTCGTTCTTCAGCACGCCGGAAAAAACCTTGAAATAAGAGATGCGTCCCGCAAATGGATCAGAAACGGTCTTGAAGACGTACAGCGACACTGGCTCTGCATCCGCCACTTTCCGCTCCGGAGGCTCGCCGTTGCCGGAGGTGACTTCCCCGCGCACGGCACCGCGCTCGGTAGCGGCCGGCGTAAACTCCACCAGGAAATCCATCAGGCGGTCGGCGCTGATGTTCCCAAGGCCAGAGGCAAAAAGCACGGGGAAGATACGGTCTTCGCGAATGGCGTCATGCAGGGCAGGAATCAGGTGTTCTTCGGGAATAGTTCCTTTGTCGAAGAATTCTTCCATCAGCGCATCATTGCCTTCGGCAATCAACTCGACCAGCTTCTCGTGCGCTGCCTGGGCCGCATCTTTCATATTCGCGGGGATCTCGCCTTCCTTGCCCTTGCCATTCCCGCCGAGCTCGTACGTGTATGCCTTCATGCTCACCAGATCGACCACTCCGCTCAAATTCTTCTCGCTGCCAATCGGCAGCTCCAGTGGAATTACAGAACGGCCGAAGGCATTCGTGAGTGAGTCGAGCACCCGCTGGGCGTCGGCGCGCTCGCGGTCCATGCGGCTAGCCACGATGACGCGCGGAGTGTTGTACTCTTCGCAATAATTCCAGACACGCTGGGTTACGACTTCCACGCCAGCCACCCCGTCGACGACTACGATCGCCGCATCGACTACGGGAAGCGCCATCTTGGCTTCGTGGACGAACATGTTGAACCCGGGCGTGTCTACAATGTTGATCTTGGTCTTGCCCCATTCCACGTAGGCTAGGCCGGCTGACAGTGACATCTTGCGGGCAATTTCCTCGTCGTCGGAGTCAGTTGGAGCGCTGCCGTCGTCCACGCGGCCGAGCCGCTGCGTGGCGCCGGCAGTATAGAGCATGGCCGAGACCAGCGATGTCTTACCCGCGTGGCCATGCCCGACCACTGCCACATTACGGATATTCGCGCCTTCGTAAACTTTCACGGATTCACTCCTCATTGGCAGGCTGACAGGAGAGTGGTTCAGGCCCGAAGAAGACCAGGACAGGGTCACAGGCCAGCCCGGCAGTGCTTACGAAAACCTTGATGCTAACACAGCAGAAATTTGGGCCTCAAGCAGGGAGGGGTCGGTAGTGGGCTACTTTGAAAATCCCACAAAAATAAGTATGGTGCACGCCGATGACAAAACTTTCATGGTCGCGGGACGATCCCTCTCTGCTAAGCCGGACTTGTTAGCGATCCGTCCAAGCCAAGCTTCCCAGAAATCTTCTTCATTGCTTCGATGCAGAACCCAATGTGCTCTTCCAAGTCCACACCCAGATCTGCAGCGCCTTGCACGATGTCGTTCCGGTTCACGCTGCGGGCGAAGGCTTTATCTTTCATCTTCTTTCGAACTGATTTCGCATCCGCTTCCGCCAGCGACTTCCCCGGCTTCACCAGGGCGACAGCAGTAATGAACCCGGCGAGCTCATCGCAGGCGAAAAGTGCTTTTTCCATCGGAGTGAGGCGCGGCACCCCGGTGTACTCGGCGTGAGACAGAATCGCGTTGCGAATCTCATCCGAGTATCCCCGCTCCTTCAGAATTTCATTCCCCTTGTACGGATGATCGTCCAGGCTCGGCCACTTCTCGTAATCAAAGTCGTGCAGCAAGCCGACCACGCCCCACAAGTCTTCATCTGCGGAAAATTTGCGCGCGTACGCGCGCATGCAGGCCTCCACAGCAAGAGCGTGCTTGCGCAAACTTTCTGATTGGGTGAACTCAGTTAGTAACCCCCACGCCTGTTCGCGGTCAGTCATGATTGGTTACCTGTTTTCTCCTGGTTTTCTCCATGTAAGTTTGCTTTTTGTCTGAGAATCGTGCCGCTTTGATACCAGAATTTCCTTGACTTCCACAGCTGTCATCCCGCAGATTACGCATCAGGTTTGGAACCCCTCCCCCAAGAGGTTCCACGGAGAGGCCCGCTCTGGCAACTCCCAAACCTAGATGGCTACAACCCTTGCTCCTGTAGATTCAAGGGAAGTTATTCGTTGCGATCGTTGTCTGCTGGTCCAATTTCGAACTTCCAATAATCTGTGTCGCCGTTGCCACGGCTCGCTCGACGAAGACGAGCCCGAAGTGGTGTGCACTCCTCCTCCGCCCCAGATCATGCCCATGCACGGAAACGGGCGCGGGCATCTGAATCTGGCGGCGTCGATTCGTTCGCTGCGGCTGCGCAACGGACTAAGTCAGCGCCAACTGGCCACGCGGATGTCAGTTCCGCGCACCTATGTCTCCAAAATCGAAAACGAGAAAGCCACGCCCACGCTCTCTTCGCTGGAACGCCTGGCGCGCGCGCTGGAGGTGACTGTGCCGGATCTGCTTTCGGGCGGCGAACGCAATCGCCAGGAAGAAATTGCCGAACTGCTGAAAGATCAGTTTATCGCAGAGCTGTTGCCGTTCGTCTCGCAACTGAACGGCATGCAGATGTCGAGCGTGCTGGCCCAGGTACGCGATCTGACACTGCGCCCGCGAAGAACAGCGTAAACGGTTTCCTCGCTGCGCGAGGCAAGTTCGCGTGCGGGCCGCGGCAAGGAACTCAATTTTTTCCGGGCGACCACCAACTACGCCGGGATCGCAAGGTTCCGGCCTTTTTTTACCATGCTGGAAAATCAGTCGCTGGTGCTAGGGTCTTTGCGACCTTTGCGGTTAAAGTCTTTGACCTAGGCCACGAATTCCTTAGCCGGCGGCGGAGCGACACCCTGCGGCAGCCGATCCGTGACCTCAGCCATGTGCGCCAACTTTTCCGCCATCTCCCGCTTCAGTGATCCCGGCTGAAAACGCCAGTGATAATTTCCCTCATGTTTGCTGGGTGTATTCAGCCGCGCTTCGCTCCCCAAGCCGAGGACATCCTGCAAGGGAACCACCGCCAGGCTCGCTACCGAGCTCTGCGCCAGCCGGATCAAAGCCCAGTTCACCCCATCTTTGCAGCGCCCGACGAGCGCTTCCACAGCGCGCCGTTCGTGATCGCCAGCAGTTCTCCACCATCCGAGCGTAGTGTCATTATCGTGGGTCCCGGTGTAGATGACTCGGTCAGCCGTGAGGCGATGCGGCAAATAGATATGAGCGCCGGGGTCGCCGAACGCGAATTGCAGCACCGCCATCCCCGGAATCTGGTGCCGCTCCCGCAAGGCGGTTACGTCAGGCGTAATGACGCCTAAATCCTCCGCAAAAAACGGCAGGCTGCCTAGAGCTTCGCGCAGCTTGTGAAACAGCTCGTCGCTTGGTCCATCCACCCAACGCCCATGTATCGCAGTGGCCTCATGGGCGGGAATCTCCCAGAACTGCGCGAACCCACGGAAATGGTCCAGCCGGATAAAGTCGCACGTCTGCGTCGCCCAGCGCAGGCGCTGAATCCACCAATCGTAGCCACGCGCCCGCATCGCGTTCCAGTCATAAAGCGGATTGCCCCAGCGCTGCCCATCCGCACTGAATGCGTCCGGTGGAACCCCTGAAACGACCTCAGGCTCCAGGTTGCTGTTCAAACGGAACAGATCAGGATGAGCCCACACGTCAGCGCTGTCGTAATCGACAAAAATGGCGATGTCGCCCACCACGCGGATCGCCCGCTGCGCGCAATAAAGCCGCAAGGCATGCCACTGCTCGTAGAACAAGAACTGAATTGCCCGTCGGATTTGCAGACCTTCTGCGAGTTCCGCACGTGCCGCGTCGAGTGCTCCCGGTTCACGTCGCGCCAACTCAGGTGGCCACTGACTCCAAATCTGCTTCTGATAACGATCCCGAAGAGCATCGTAGAGGATGAAATCTTCAAGCCACCAGGAATTCCCTTCGCAAAAGCAATCGAAGCGGGAGCAAGCATCAGCCGAACCGTGACAGAGGAATCGTTTCGCGGCTTCTGCCAGCAGAGGCAGCTTCGCCGCGCGAGCCTGCTCATAATCGATAGGCCCAACGCTGTCGGGCAGCGCAGCGAGACGCGCCGGATCGATCCACCTGCGCTCTGCTAACCGCTCCAGACTGATGAGCAGCGGGTTCCCGGCAAACGCCGAAGTCGAAGAGTAGGGCGAATTCCCATTCGCCGGCGGCCCCAGCGGCAGCACTTGCCAAAGTCCCTGGCGCGAGGACGCGAGAAAATCGAGAAATGCGTATGCTTCAGGACCAAAGTCTCCGATCCCCCCAAGCGATGGCAGAGAGATAGGATGCAGCAGAATTCCGGTCAGGCGGGGAAATGACATCTTGAATGATTAGAACCTTACGCAAGTTGAGGCGATCAGGAAAGTGACTTTGGTGGTAAATGCGATTGAAAACGCCGGCAGTACTATCCCTCTTCTCGACTTCTCGTCAGATTGTTCATCTCCTCGGGATTGATTTTGATCTTGCCTGATTTTTCCATCTCGCTACGAAGGTTGGTCACAAAAAGACCAAACATGTCCTGCTGCTTGCTTTGCAGCAGCGAGTCGCGAACCTGATCTTTTTTGGCGTCGAAATCCTGTGGAGTGGGATCTTGCTTCTCGTTCACAACCAGAACCACGCCAGTATTTCCGTTCACGATAGGCCCGCTGATATCGCCAGGTTTCATAGTGAAGGCAACTGAAGCTCCTCCGGCCATCGAGCCAATATCCGGCACCTGGCCCTCGGGCAGAACCAAATCGCTGTTCTTTACCGTAGCCCCAAGTTCCTTGGCAGCTTTCTTCAAGTCATGTTCGGCCTTGGCCCGGTCGGAAAGTTCCTGGGTTTTTTGCGAGAGCAAAGCAGCTACCCGCTCGTTCTTGAACTCGCTCTCCACCCGGCTGCGGATTTCTTCAAAAGTAGGCGTAGCCGGGGGCTTCACTGCCAGCACCTCAAAAATTGCGTATCCCTGCTCCAATTGAGCCTCGTCGGGCGGCGCCTTCTCCCGCTGATTAAATACTGCCTCCATGAATTGCGCTGAGCTCCCGATGCCCGGCAGCGAATCCGGGCGGCTCACAAAGTCGGTTGTAATGGGTTCTAACCCGCTTGCCGCAGCCGCTTTGTCCAAGCCCGCCGAACGTGCCTGCCTCAACAGCGACGCTGCCTGACTGTCCGCAGCTCGCGCGGATTTCTCTTGTTTGATAAGCGGTTCGATCTGGTCTTTGACTTCGTCGAGCGTCTTCAGGTGCGCATCCTGCTTGTCATCTACATGAAGGATGTGAAACCCATAGCTGCTCTGCACCACATCGCTGGTTCCACCCTTCGGCAGCGAGAAGGCAGTCTTCTCAAACTCGGGCACGGTTCGTCCCTTGCCAATGAATCCCAGTGATCCGCCTTCTTTCGCGCTGCCGGGATCTTCAGAATACTTCTTGGCAAGATCGGTGAAGTTCCCGCCTGCCTTCACTTGCTTCAAGACGTCTTCCGCTTTCTTGCGTGCTTCTTCGACGCCCTTGGGATCGACTTTTCCATCTGGCCCAGGCAGCGGCGTCTTGATCAGAATGTGCCGCACGTTCACCTGCTCAGGTACGCGGTAGTCCTCACGGTGCTGGTTGTAATACGCCTGAAGCTCGTCATGACTAACTGTGGTCTGCGCCTGGATCTTCGCGTTGTCGATGACTACGTACCGGATCTTCCTCTTCTCTGGTATGGAATTGTTGTAGGTACCCTTATTGCGCTCGTAGAAGGCCTTCAGTTCGGCCTCAGTTGGATGAATCTGCTTCAGCAGATCATCTTTGCGAAGAATGGCGTAGTCGAACTTTACCTTGGTATTTTTCTTCTCAAATTCGCGCCGGACCTCAGCATCGGTGACCAGCACGCTACCGGTGACGAGGTTGCGCAGCTTGTTGAATAGGATCTCGTCTTTGACCCCGCGTTCGAACTGCGGAACTGTGAGGTCTGCCGACTGCAGCCGCATTTCATATTCCTGCTCGCCAACGAATTTTCCTCCTGGGAAGAACGTCGCGGCGTAGCGCCCATGCTGCAGTTCGTCCATGAGCTCTTCGTCCGTAGCCCGCAACCCGAGTCGTTCCGCCTCCGCCAATAGCGCCTTCCGGCTGATTAGGTTCTGCGCCGCCTGTGAGGCAAAAAACGGCAGCAGCGTTGCTGTCTGCGCACCACCCTTAGGGAATTGCTGCCGCAACATCCCCCGCGCTTCGCGCTGCACTTCGAGTGTGGTGACCTGGTCGCCGCCGACGGTGGCGACGACCCCCTGCCCAGGGGTGCCCATGCCGAAGCTCGATCCCAACCCTCCGGGAATGAGCGTTACCACCATAGACCCGCAAATGATCAACAGAATGGCCCCCAAAACAATCTTCACGGTAGGGCCGGCCGTCTGCAAAGCTCGAATCATCTCTTATTCTTTTTACTCCAGAATTGTGGCGGAAATTGCATTATAAACTATGCCCACAGAGCATGGAGGCGCGCATCGTGTTAACGACTCTGCTGCATTCTGTCGGTTGACGGGACAAATTGCGGTGTGAAAGTCTAAGAGGCTTATCGATCGTCTCCTGAAGTTACGTAAACAATTGAACCTGCTGGAAGCTTGCATCCAACCATGTACGTCTGTGTGGAAGGGGTAACACTCTAAACGATGCCGCGCAATCTCCGGACCGCCAGACTCGTCGCGATGCTGGTAACCCTAATCCTCTTCGCTTCGATCTACGCTAAATCCCAAGAATCAACCACCGGCAGCGTGAGTGGCGCGATCAGCGACCCGCGCGGCGCCTCTGTTCCCGACGCGCAGATCACCTTGACCAACCGGCTCACGGGAGCTGTAAGCCGCACCACCACGAGTCCGGCGGGGACCTATACCTTCCGCGATCTTTTCCCGGGCGAATACGTCCTCCATGTCGAAGCCAAAGGCTTTCAACCAGCTGACCTTCTGATCCGCATCCAGGCGGGAACCACCGCTACCGGAGATCTGAGGCTTCAGCGCTTGCCGGAGCATCCCGGCCCCGCGCTCGTCAACACCGAAATCCCAGCCGTGCAGGGCGCAATTGCCGGCACGCAAATGGATCGGCTGCCGAGTAATCGCAACTCTCTGGATGTTGCCTACCTACAGCCGGGAGTACAGGTCTTCGATGCTCAAACCCTCGCCCCCTCTAAGAGCGGCTTCTACGCCACCTCGATGGAGGGACGAAACGGTCGCACCACGCGCATGCAGGTGGACGGCGTCGAGACCAACGATGAAGTGGTTGGGAGTACTACGCAGAATGTCCCGCTCGGAGCAGTTCAGGAGCTGCAAATCGGACAATCGACCCTTACGCCTTCGTCCGGGCTCTCTGCAGAAGGTTTGGTCAGTATCGTAACCCATTCAGGGACCAACGATCTGCACGGCGAACTTTTCGGCAATTTCCGCAACAGGAGCGTTGCGGTGGCGGATTTTTCCGGCGGCCAAGGCGATTCTTTTTCACGCGAAGTTTTCGGCGGGAGCGCCGGCGGCGCGCTGAAAAGAGACACGCTCTTCTTTTTTCTTGCCGGAGAGTACTTCAAGCAGGATATGGTCGCGCCAGTCCTCTTCAATCCACCTTTCAGCGACTTGGATTCCGGCTACCACTCGCCCTTCCGCGACACGCAACTCGAAGGACGTCTGGATTACCGGCGCTCCCAGCAATCGCTCCTGTTTTACCGCGTCACGTTTGACAACCTCAATGCGCTGAATTCATATCCGGAAAATAATTTCCAGGTATTTCGAAACGGTGTGCACACCCCCGGGCACGCCCTTGGATTCGATTTCACCACCGGCAAGTACACTCACCGCATTCGCTTCGGCTACAACCGCTACTCAAACAACGTCGCCGATGCGGCAAGCAGTTCAGATGCCTTCAATCCCGCGCCCGGAATCAGCCTGAATTTTACCGGCGGCTCAGGATTCGCCAGCGGGCCCAACCCATTTGCGCCTCAGAACACCATCCAGGCCAACGAGCAGGTCCGTTACGATGGCACCAGAGTTGTGCAGGCCCACACCCTGCGCTTCGGCACTAGCGTAAACCGCATTAACTCCCTGGTTCTTGCCAACTACTTCGGCGCCGCACCAGAGATCGGAAGCGATACCATCACGGCCTCCATCGTGATCGCGGGAGGCGGGCCGTTTTCCGGGGGGCCGGCGAATCCCCTCAACTATCCCGCAAGGAGCATCCTCCTCGGAAACGGCCTGGGATGTCTGACCGAAAACTCAGCCTTCGATTCCCGTTGCGGAGGCATCACCGACACTCGTCTGCACGCATACCTGAGCGACACCTGGAAAGTGCGCTCGAACCTCAATGTCACTCTGGGCCTTCAGTACGTCCGCGACACCGGACGCACCGATTCCGACCTCTCGACGATTCCGTGCTCAGCCGCCAGTTCTTTCGGATCGCTTGCACCATGCTCAGGCAATGACAACCTGCTGAGTCATTTCGGACGCATCCCAGGCCTCGGCGATCGGGTGCGCCAACCCGACCTGAACCTGGCTCCTCAGTTTGGAATTGTCTGGGACCCGGGCAAAGCCGGAAAAACTGTCCTCCGCGCCGGAATCGGCCTGTACTACGACGACTCGCTGTTTCAAAACGTGCTGTATGACCGCGCGTCACGGCGTGCACAGGGCGCATTCCATGCAGAATCCAACGATCCCTGTGCCAGCCACGGCGTAGTGATTTTCCCCGGCAACGTTCCCGTCAGCAGCATCGACGGCCTGGACATCGCATCCCAAATCTGCGGCAACCCGGCTGGTAGCGTCGCCTCACGAGTTGCGGATCTGCAGAGTGCATTTCGGACAGCCAGTGCCGCTCTGAGTTCGTCTTCCCCAAATCCGAATTTCGTGGGGCAAACCCTGAGCTCACGCACTTTGTTCGCGCCCAATTTCCAGACTCCCCGTACCGTGCAGATGAACCTCGGCTTCCACCATCAAGTCGGCCAGAATTCGGTTTTTGGCTTCGAATACCTGCGCAGCGTCGGCACTCATTACTTGCTGGGAGTGGATACAAATCACGTCGGGGATTCAAGTTTTCTTCAGACGACCGACGAACCTTGCTCCACGAGCCCCACCGGCATATGCCACGTTCCGCGGGCGGCGCTCAATGCGATTAACGCCACGATCGCCGCAAACCCGCTCAGCGCGGGCGCCTGTATCCCCGCAACCAGCGCCGGAGCCAGTTCGCAAAGCGCCGTCGCCTGCTATATCGCGACCGTGCCTACGGCAACCATCGCCGACTTTGCCGCGCATGGACTCGATTCAGGCGCGCAGTTCCTCGGCGGCTTGCCTGCTTCCGTCTTCGGCCTCAATCCCGCTGATGGCGCCGCCTTCGCCGGGGTCAATCCGCTGATCGGACGCAGCACCGTATTTTTCCCAGCTGGCCGCTCTCTCTACAGCGGCCTCCAGCTCTTTCTCCGCACGGACGTGACTAGCCGCGTGCGCGGCGTCAATGCCATGCACCTTGACCTCGCCTACACCCATTCCAGTTTTCGCAGCAATGTTGCCGGAGGCATCGGCGACCAGGACCTTCTGCCTCTCGCTGCAGACTTTAACCACCCGACTGCCTTCTTTGGCTCCTCTTCCCAGGACCGCAAACACCTGTTTTCCCTCTCCACCACCTTTGAGGTCAGGCGCGCCCGCCTGAGCCTTGTGGGACACTTTGCCTCACCTCTTCCCCAGACTCTTTTCTTGCCCGCGTCCAACCAGCCCGGCGAAATCCTCCGCACCGACGCCACCGGCGATGGCGCTTTCGGAGGCCAAAGCGACACCGGCAACAACTCCTTCGGAGACATCCTCCCCGGCACCAACATCGGCGCCTTCGGCCGCTCGGTAAAAGCGGGCGATCTAAATAAGACAATTCAAAATTACAACTCAAGTTCGGCCGGCCAGCCCACCCCCGCCGGCAGAGCACTAGTCTCCGCCGGCCTGCTCAGCACTGCGCAGTTGCAGCAGCTAGGCGCCACCCTGCCGAACATCCAGGCCGCGCCACCCGATAACGTTGGCCTCTCGTGGTTGCGAACGCTCGACGTCATGCTGTCCTTTCCCCTTAAAGTCGGAGACCGTCTCACCTTAGAACCCCAAGTCTCCGCCTTCAACGCCTTAAATTATGCAAACTTCGACTCCCCCGGCATGAGACTCGGCGGCATCCTCAACGGCCTCCCCGGCGAAGCCAACGGCACCACGTCCACGATCCGCAGCACCACCCGTATCCTCCCCGGTTCGGGGGTGTTCACGCAGGCGGTGCCAAGGCAATTGGAAGTGGGGATCAAGGTCACATTTTAGTGCAACAAAATCCTGACTACCCCTGTCGCTTGACGCTGCCAACACACTAGAGAATACTGAGAACCGCTCCGCAAACGGGATGTCTTGGATAGGATTCACCCTGGGAATGCTGCAAAATTCCGAAAAGGACTACGCCAGCGCAGAGAAAAGCCTGCTTGAGGGCTTGAAACTGGAGGAGAATTCCGCTCAAGGACACTATCAGTTGGCCAAGACGTATTGGGCGCTGGGATGGTGGCAGGATGCGGAACCACATGCCCTTAAAGCCGCCAGCCTACAGCCCACTATGGCACCAGTGCGCGTTCTCCTCGGGAACATCGACTTACGCAAACGCGATGCGCCCGCGGCCCTCCAGGAGTTTCAAACCTACCTCAAGCTCGACCCGAAGGGGCCGATGGCACAGGGCAGCGAGGCAATGGTTAAGAAAATCCAGGACGCCCTGAACGGCCCACAATAACGCGAATCGCTGATCAGGCTTGTTGCTTGTCCTCCGTGTAAAATGTCCTCATGCCTTTTCACGGAAACTCGCAGAATCGCGGCAGGTCCGCTCCGCCGGATGGCACTTTCGAGGAAGCAGCCTATTTGAAACACTTGGGCGAGAAGCAGAAACCAGTCTCGATCAAACTGGCTGACGGAGAAGTAGTCCGCGGCTGGATCGAATACTACGATAGAGATATGGTCCGGCTGACGCGGGAAAATCAGCCGAATCTTTTCATCTTCAAGCACGAAATCATGTACATCGCCGAGGACGCCGCGAACCGCAGGTAGGCGCGTGATTCACTATCTCTTTGCGCCCTTTGCGGAACTTCTTTGCGAACTTTGCGGTTAAAGATGTTCGCCGCAAAGAAGCTCACAAAGCGCCAAGAAAGCAAGCAGGATATTTTTCGTGCCCCAATACGCCCACCAACAATTCCTTCCCACCATGGCAGAGATCGCTCGCGAAGGCGGCGCCCTGCTGATGGACTACTTCCACCGCCGCGTCTCAGTGGAATACAAAGGCGAAGCCGATCTGGTTACAGAGGCGGATCGCCAATCCGAGTCGCTAATCCGCGACCGCATTCGCGCTTTCTGGCCTTCCCACGACATCCTCGGCGAAGAGCAGGGACTGGTGGACACGGGAAGCGAATACCGCTGGTACGTCGACCCGCTCGACGGCACCACCAACTTCGCCCACGGCTTTCCCGTGTTCTCCGTTTCCATGGCTCTGGAGCATAAAGGCGAGCGCATCGCCGGAGTAATCTACGATCCCACGCGCGACGAGATGTTCTCCGCCGGGCAGGGCGGCGGCGCGTACCTGAACGGCAAGAAGATTCATGTCTCAAACATCGCGAACCTCAGCGAATGCCTCGTCAGCACCGGCTTTCCCAGCCACAAACGCCACAAGAATCCCAACATTTTTTTCTATCACCAGATCACCTTGCGCACTCACGGCGTGCGCCGTCCGGGATCGGCGGCGCTCGATCTCTGCTCCGTCGCCTGTGGCCGCTTCGACGGTTTTTGGGAATTCAATCTCAACCCCTGGGACACCGCTGCCGGCGTGCTCATGGTCGAAGAAGCCGGAGGCACGGTTACCGATTTCCACGGCGGCCGCTTCCAGCTCGCCAGCCGCGAAACCCTGGCTTCAAATGGCCTTGTCCACGCGGCATTAATCGCGGAATTTGCAAAGGTTTTTTCTGGGCAGGGCCTAGAACCACTGCCTGCGATCTCTTCGCGGTAATCGAGCACCGCAACTGCACACTAATTTGTTAGGACATAAGGTCTCGCGGGGACGCAAGACCTTACGAGTTTCTGACTACACCACCTCTCCACGCCGACGCAGGAACGCCGGCACATCGAGATCTTCCTTTTCGAAGTTGGCGATCATGGCATTGCGCATAGTCTCCACCGCGACCGCCTCGACGGGAGCCGCGGCCGTCGGCTGGGGCGCCGCCTGCTCCATCACCATCGGCGGAGACGCTGGCTCAGGCTCGAACTCCTGATCAGGTTCGGGCTCGTGCGAAACCACAAATCCCGTTCGCCGTTCCTGCTGCCGCCGCCGCACATCGGAGTCCTTGAAACCGGTGGCGATCACCGTGATCTTCACCGAGTCTTTTGACTTATCGTCGAGCACCGCGCCAAAAATAATGTTGGCATCTTCGTGCGCCGCCCCTTGAATGATGCTGCAAGCCTCCTGCACTTCGGCTAATTTCAGCGAACTCGATCCGGTGATGTTGATGAGAATGCCGCGCGCTCCATCGATTGCTCCAGCTTCGAGCAACGGGGAAGCAATGGCTTTCTGGGCCGCGTCGGTGGCGCGCCGCGCGCCATTGGCTGTGGCTGTGCCCATGACAGCGTAGCCCATGCCCGCCATGATGGCCTTCACGTCAGCGAAGTCGCGATTGATGATCCCCGGAATGGTAATGATGTCGGAGATGCCCTGCACGCCTTGCCGCAGAATGTCATCAGCCACCCGGAATGACTCGAAGAAGCCGGCATCCTGCGCGACCGCGAGCAACTTCTCGTTCGGAATGACAATGGTCGTGTCCACCGAATCCATCAGTTCTGAAATACCGCGCTCCGCCTGCTGCATCCGCCGTTTGCCCTCGAACGCAAACGGCTTGGTGATCACCGCCACGGTGAGCGCCCCCATCTCGCTCGCCAGCGACGCGATGATGGGCGCCGCTCCGGTGCCCGTGCCACCACCCAGACCGGCAGTGACAAACACCATGTCTGCGCCTTCGAGCGCCTCAATGATCTTGTCGGAATCCTCGAGCGCCGCCTTGCGCCCGACTTCAGGATTCGCGCCGGCACCTAGGCCATTGGTGAGCTTGACGCCCAGTTGGATCTTCACCGGCGCATGCGACATACGCAGCGCCTGCAGATCGGTGTTGGCGACCACAAACTCGATGCCCTCCATGCCCGCATCAATCATGCGGTTCACCGCGTTGTTGCCGCCGCCACCCACACCGATGACCTTGATCTTGGCGTCGTTGCGGGCCTCTTCGTTAAAGCTGATACGAATGTCGTTTTCCTTTTTCATCTCCTGCCGCCCTTCATTAAGTTTGTCTTCTGAACCTTCGCCGACTTTGCGAATCCTTCGCTCTCTTTACGGTTAAAAGCTCTTGACCGCAACGGTTGCAAAGCGAAGGCAAGTTCGCAGTGAAACCCGAACTCTGCTAGGCCTCGTTACCCCACCAGCATTGCCTTCAACTTCGAACTCCAGCGCTCGTCCTGCGAGCCGCGCGCCAGGCGAGCTCTATGCGCGTAAAACACCATTCCGAGGGCGGTTGCATACTCCGGCTCAGCCAAGCTGGCCGGCATCTTCGCGAGAGGTGTCGGCCACGAAAGCCGAACAGACCGGCGCAGCACCGAGTCAGCGATATCCAAAATCCCCGGCAGCCGTGAGGCGCCTCCGCTCAACACCAGACCGCCAACGCACAGCTCCAGCACTCCGCTCTGCCGCAGATTGTCTCGCAGCAGCTCGAACAATTCGCGGGCCCGGGGCTCGAGAATCTCTCCCACGGTACGTTGAGAGATCAGCCGCGACGGGCGATCGCCTACTGAAGGAACCTCTACCTCATTTCCTTCCGGAATTAAAGTAACGATTGCGTTTCCGTAGAATTTTTTTATTCGTTCCGCCTCAGCGATCGGCGTACACAGCCCCACCGAGAGATCGCTGGTGAAATGATCCCCGCCAATGGCAATCGCCGCCGTGTGGGCGACCGCACCCTCCTGGATGACAATCAAATTGGTGGAGCCCGCGCCCAGATCGGCAAGGCATACGCCCAATTCACGCTCATCGGCTCGCAGCACGGCATCCGCGCAGGCCAGAGGCTCAAATACGGTATCGTCGACCTGTACCCCCGCACGGTTTACGGCGGAAACTACATTTTGCGTGGCGCTGGAAATAGCAGTCACAATGTGCACCCGCACAGCTACCCGGCAGGCCATCATTCCAAGCGGGTCGTGAATTCCAGGCTGATCGTCGAGAATGAACTCCTGCGGTAAAAGGTGAAGAATCTCTCGATCAGCAGGAAGTGCAATGGCCCGTGCTTTATCGACGGCAGAGCGAATCTCGTCTCTGGCGATTTCTCGCGCGCGCGTGCCAAAGCTTATGCCGCCATGGCTGTTCACGCCGCGAATGTGCGCCCCGCCGATGCCGAGCAGCGCGCGCTCTATGGGAACGCCAGCGGCATCTTCCGCCTGCTCTACGGCTTTCTGAATGGAGCTGGCAGCCTTCTCCAGATCGACGATGACTCCCTTGCGCGAGCCTCGCGATTCGGCTACACCATGTCCCCGATACCGCAAGCCGTTGCTCGTGACCTCGGCCACCAGGGCACAAGTCTTGGCGCTACCCACGTCAATTGCAGTCAAGAGATTCGCGTGCTGGTTCGCCATCCCTATCGTTGCTCCTGCCCCTTGGCAATTGCCGGACTTGGTTTCTTGTTTGCGCCCGCTGGGCCGATCTTCGTCACCGCGGGCACTCCGGAATTTGTGGCAGCCGGCTTGGCCGGCGCACTGCCTGCAACAGCTGCCGACTTGGTCCGTTTCACAGCCAGCCTCAAACGACCTGTCTTCGCGGGCTTCTTCTTCTTTGCCACGTATTTAGTTCCTGCTGTGGCCGCTCGCGGCTCCGGCTGAGCATGGGTGAACAGCGCCGCAGGTTTCACACCCGCTGCCATCGCTCGCTTTGCTGCCGCTTCGGAGAGCGGCGGCTGTCTCGCGGTACTCTGCAGATCGGGATTGACGATGATTTGTCGCTCGTAGCGGAGGTCTACGGATTCGAGCTTTTGGAACTGCTGCCGCCACTCCTGCACATGGGACACGTAAATCCTGTAACGCTGCAGGTAGTCGCCGGATCCAAGATGTACCAGTATTTCTCCTTCGCGATTGTTGGCGAGCACCTTCACGTCATCCGGATCAGAGAGATCAACTTCACTGAGATCCTGGGAGTAGCGTGCGCCGCCGGCATCCAGCTGCCTGACCAACTCGCTATAAATCTTCATCCGCGCCGCTCGGGTTGAGAGCGGTTCGCCAGAGTTCATCCCCACAATTACAGGAAAGGAAAACTTCTTTCTCGCAGGCAATTCCATGAGCGTGCCGACAGCGTCGACCAGCAGGATCTTCGGGCCAATGCGCGCGAACGCCGCGGGTGTGCGTTCTTGAATCTCAATCCTTATGCGATTTGAAACAAATCGCATCACGCTGGCCGATTCAACCCAGGGGATTTGCTCCAGCTGCTTTTTGCGGAGCGCCAGAGGAACGAAGAAAATATTGCGGCCTATGTCGCCGCCCATCACTTCAATTACCTGTGCGCGCGTAACGTTCTGCAGTCCGAAAATCTCTATGCGGTCGCTGGACTCGATTCGAAAGCGCCAGGAGCGCTCGCCGTAGTGGTACAGCGCGGCAACGCCGATCGTACAGAGAAACACCAGCAGGAGGAGAACGGCGGTCCAGGTTAGCCGTGTGGCGGTTTTCTTCGGGAGGGAACCCCGTCGTGCAGAAACGCGCTTCTGTCCACGCAGGAATGGCGATTCGACTTCCGCATCCAGATCGAGCAGCCGCGCATCGTCAAACTCCTGGCGGAATGGCTCGTCAGCGGGCGGATACAACTCTTCCTGCGAGATGGTAGGAGCGGGTTTCCTTGCCATCAACTCAGGCTAGTTGTCGTCGGGGAATCGCGAGCGAAACCAATATAACTTCTTTTCCGGGACTGAGATAGAAAAAACTGGAGAACTTTTACACAGGGAGTTGGCTAAGAAGGCTATAGGTGCCTATGACGTCAAAATCCGTAACGCATCTCGCATACCTTCGTAAAGATTTGCCGAGCAGCTCCTTAATTTGAATTTCTTGTGTATCCCGCCTCCCTGCTGGTCATCTATGAAAGGGCGCGTACCACTTAAAAAAAGCACCGGAGAAAGAAGGTGGCCCATGTCTCGCATGAAAGCCGTGCAAGCGCCGCCTCTCCGTTCAGGGATGGGCCTCTGGCACCGCAAAAGATTCCGAGGACCCGATGCAGTTCAGCTCGCTTACGGGTGTCCGCCCGATCATCGAACGCTACCCACTGGAGAAGGCAGCTGAAGCATATGCGCAGATGATGAGCGGCCGCGCGCCCGATTCAGAGCAGTGCTAACGATTGGCGGCTAGTCAAAAGCGGTTGATCTTCTACGCTCGTTTAATATTGCAGCGCTCTGGCCTGGCACTTTCGTCGCGATTCCCACTCGAATCGAGCGCCAACGCAAGCAGTCAGGCCTGTGCACTTACCTGCTCGCGTTAAGTACCCAAGCACTCACCAGAAAGGCGCGAACAGCTTCGAAAGCTCTCAACTCCTGATCGTCGGTGAATTCGCCGTGACCACCGCCGGGGATTGTCACCAATTGATTCCGCACACCTGCCTTGTTGAGGGCCTCGTGCAGGCGCACAGCGTGAGCGTAGGGAACCAGCTTATCGGCGTCGCCGTGCATAGTCAGTAATAGGGGGCAAACCAGCGCGGACATAGGTAAGCGGTGAAAGACGGCGGGCAAGATCTTCGCGATTGGGCAAACTGCCCAGCCAGGAGATCGCGTATCCCTTCTGATTCGGGCCCTGCAGCATGTCGGCAACATCCGTAATTCCGAACCAGTTGATCACCGCGGCGACCTGCGGGCGCGAGTTCACGAAGTTGCCCGTCCAGCTGGGGTCATCTTCAAAAGAACACTCGTTTTCAAAACCAGCCGAAGGCGGAATCATGGCGGTGGTCAGAGCCGGGTGGCCGCCTGCCGAACCGCCCGTCACCACGACCTTGCTCAGGTCAAAGCTGTACTGCTTCGCATGCCGGCCGATCCAGTGCAATGCGCAGAGGCAATCCTCGACAGCCGCCGGTGCCAGCGACACTTTGCCCAGCCGGTATTCCACATTGACTACCGAGAATCCCATCTGCAGAAACGGCACAAGGTAGAGCACCCCCTGTTCCTTGGTGCCCGCGACCCAACCGCCACCATGAATCATCATCACCACCGGAGTCGGGCCGGCGGCTTATTCGGATGGTAGACGTCTAGTTTGGCTTGGTAGTTACTGGCGATCTTGTACGTGACGTTGACCTCCACATCGAAGTGATCGCTGACGAGCACGGCAACCTTCTGCGCGTCGGAGAGTTGCGCGTGCAGAGCGACCGCCCAGCCGAATAACATGATGCTAACCAGCCAAAGGCGCAACCTTGCCATGGTGTTCCTCCGAAATTCAGCTTAGTTGTTAACGGCGACTTCGCGTCCGCTGCCAGGTTCTCAGCGAACTCTGGGGGGTTGAATCCGTTGTGCTCCAAATCTGCCGAGTTGCATTCTCCCCGCGTTGGCTAAGATACTGGAACAAACCATGAAAAACGAACTTTTCTTCTCCAATCCTACGGAAGTGGAAAGCGAATGCCTGGTCGCGCTGGTGCTCGATCGTGGCGAAAAAGATAAAACCGAAGCCTATGTGGCGAGTGGCGAGAAAGCTCTGCAGGACGCCGCTGCCGAAGTCATTGCCAGTGGCGAAGCGACTGGGAAAAGCTTCGAAAGCACTCTGCTGCATCATCCCGCAAAGCTGAAAGCCAGGCGCCTGTTGCTCCTGGGCGGTGGAAAGGCTAAAAAGTTTTCTTCTTCCGAATTGCGCAAGCTGGCCGGCGCTGCTGTGCGCACGCTGAAGTCGAAGAGCCTGCGCAGCTTCGCATTCGCTGCTCCCGATACCATCAAATCAGAGGAGGCGGTCAGGGCGATCGTTGAAGGAGCATTCACGGGCAACTTCGATCCGGACACCTACAAGAGTGACCGCAAGGACCAGAAGATCGACTCGTTGACCATCGTGGCTCGCGGCGACCAGAGCTCTTTGAAGAAGACGATGGAGGAGGCGCGAATCATTGGGGAATCGCAGAACTTCACGCGCGAACTGGTGAACGAACCGTCAAATCGGATGACGCCGTCCGTGCTTGCCGATCACGCGCGCAAGATGGCACAGGAGGTTGGGCTGAAGTGCGAGGTGTACGGCGCTGACAAGATCAAGGAACTGAAGATGGGCGCTTTCTGGGGAGTGGCGCAGGGGTCCGATGAGCCTCCAGCACTGATCGTGATGCGCTATGCACCTGCCGGCGCGCCCGACAAACCCGTCCTCGGGCTGGTGGGGAAAGGAATCACCTTTGACACGGGCGGTATTTCGATCAAGCCCGCGGATGGCATGGAAAAGATGAAATATGACATGGCGGGTGGCGCGACCATGATCGGTGCCATGCGCGCCATCGCGCTGCTCAAGCCGAAGGTGAAAGTCATCGGCATTGTGTGTGCGACTGAAAACATGCCGTCCGGCAAGGCGCAAAAACCCGGCGACATTCAGACCGCGATGTCAGGCAAGACGATAGAAATCATCAACACGGATGCTGAAGGGCGCCTGGTGCTGGCCGATGGGCTGTGCTACGCCCGCCAGCTCGGTTGCACGCATCTCGTCGATGCGGCTACTCTCACGGGCGCCGTGGTTGTCGCACTCGGATATGCGAATGCAGGTGTCTTTGCAAATGATGACGCTTTGTACGAACGCTTCAATAATGCCTTGAACCGGTCAGGCGAAAAAATGTGGCGACTGCCGTTGGACGACGAGTACAAAGAGCAGATCCGCTCGAACATCGCCGATATCATGAATACCGGCGGCCGCTGGGGCGGGGCAATTACCGCGGCCATGTTCCTCAAAGAATTTGCCGAAGACACGCCCTGGATCCATCTCGATATCGCCGGCACCGCCTGGATGGAAGACAGTAAGCCCTGGATTGCCAAAGGCCCGTCAGGAATCGCGGTGCGGTCGCTGGTTGAGTTCGCGAGAGAGTTTGCAAATTCGTAGGGCTGCTGCGTTCCCAGGATGTTTGCGAACGGGCAGAATCACATGAGCAACCCACAGAAGTTCTTCCGGCACTTATGGCGGATTAATGCGGTGCTCATCTTGCTGGCAGCAGGAGCGATTACTTTCGGCGTAGGTACCCTGCTGGTGGGGGGAATGCAGTGCAAGAGTAACTCGCAGTCGGGAGGCGAAAACGGGAATTCCTGTCGCAGTATCGAATCCTCAACTCTCACTTGGGCGGACTTTCGGTTGTAGGGGGACTCGCGTTATGCGAGCTAATTTGGCAACGCTACGCGGAGGAGAGGGTTTCAGCAGCAGCGGTTATGCGGAAACCAGGAACATTCTCTTCATTGAGCCCGGTGAAGAGAGTGCGCGCTGGTTGCTCCCGATAACGATCACGTCATAAGTGATAGTTCGGATGCCCTGAGGAAAAGGACGACCCGCCAGGCAAAAAGGTGGTTGAGATAGCCACGAAGGTGAGAGAAATTCACGTTTTCTGTCGGGTGGCGAATTGACGATCCTCTACGAACGTGACAGGCGGCTGGTCTTTGCTGCATTCCACCCAGGAAGCCTGTCGCAGAAAAGAGAGCAAGAAGTCGAAGTTCCACAAATCAAGTGAACTAGCGAGACCGCTTGCCAAGCAGCCCATCCAGCGCTGCCCGCATCTGAGGCATGGTCAGCTTCGGGGGCGTGCCGTGAAAGCTCTATTTGTAACTGGTTTGGTGGTTTTGATTCTGGGAATAGCATCATTTTTCGTGCCCATCCCGCATACCGAGAATCACGGGATTAAGGCGGGCGACGTCAGCATCGGCGTGAGGACCACTGAACACGAACGCGTTTCGCCCATTGTCAGCACAGTTCTGATTCTGGCAGGCGCGGGCATGATGATCGGTGGGCGAGGCCGATCTTAGTCGAAAACTTCCTGGTCATCGAAATCTCGCTCTATCGAGATCTTCTGAATCATCTCTTCTCTCGATTGTTCCCACCATCCCCGCCAGTTGAGTTCCTGGTGTGCAACCAATCCAGCTCCTGAATACAAATAGGTAGACCCCAGCGAAGACCGCAGCCACCGCCAACATTAACGGAAGCACAATCATCCACCCGGGGAAAATATGGGCCACCGCAAGCGAGACGACAAAGAACAGTAGTGTGGCGGAAACCAGGATTAGTCCGTCTATCAGGTACGCAAGAGCGGGTGCTGAGATCCCGACTGGACAGCCGAATAGCTGAAGACGCGACGCGCGATGCTCGACCATGTCATTGAGCGAGCTGAAATCCTGGTCGAGCTCGATGGGTATCCGTGCTGTCGGGGAAAACGCTAGTTCTGCCCTATCAGCATGGCTCTTGCGCTCGGAGAACATTGAGTTCCAGGCAACGTGATGCGCAGTACTCAAGAGTTGGGTAAAGACCCACTCCTTCAGCAGAGCTCGCGAGCGCTGGGGGAGCGTGGCAAACTCCACACCGGCCTGAGCAGTGGAATTTGCCCAGGCAACACGTCCGGTGGCTTCAATCCGCACCCGCGGCGATAACAATTCGAACCGCAGATGGACCTGCTGGTTCGGGCGCAACGGAGCGACTGCCTGAATCGCAAGCCCGTGCTCGTTGAGATCGCGGATAATGCCACCGTTTCCCTGGTCGAGATTTACGTATGCGAGATTCTGAATCTTGTGCCGGTAATAGCGGCGAGACGGGGCGGCGGCTGGGCTCTCGGGGGTCGCTAGGTCAGAGCGATACTCCATCAATAAATCTTATCTTTGGATATGGAGACGCCTCATTAACCTTGCTGGTTCTCACGACTAGGCTGGACGCCGGTAGCTTTCCCGCTGGCGTCCCTGGTCCCAGGCCATCAGGCGACTAAGGTCGTAACGGTAGGGGCCGTAAGCACGAAAGGCTTTTTCGTCAAACAAGCGCTTAATGCCACATCCGAGACAAACCTGGTAGGTGTAACCCTGTGCACTTACTGGCCAGCTCATCTTGTTGTGCCAGCAGCCACGAAGCAGGACCACGACCGCTCCCGTCAAGCCCGTAGCCGTGATGCCCAACGGCCATAACCAATGCGACTTTTTCTTATCCCCAGCCACCTTCCACAGCCTCTAAGAGACGTTACGAAAAGCATAGGCGAAGCGGGAAGGGGCGGCAATGGCACCAAACTACCAGCGGCGAAACTGGCTTACGAAAGCGCCGAGTCTGAGTTCCACCTTCGTTCCAGCGGAAACATTGCGGTCTGACCAAAACGCCTGTAACTTTAACAATAGCATTGAAGACCCTGTGAGAAGCAGTTGAGAAATATGGCCTGTTAGTGGTAAAAATCTCGCGGCAAGGGGTGGTTAAGAAGAGCATTCCACAGGGTTTTCCACCAGCCAGATGAGCGCACCCTCGCAAAGTGCGGAGCTAACGCTGACCAGCCAGGCAGGCGCCGCCCGCAGCCAAACACCACGCAATGGCGCGCGCTCGGCGACGTTTGCACCTGGCCACGAAGCCTTACAGGCACTGCTGGCCTTTTCCGCGCTGCACGAACAGATCCGGCAACGCCGCGCTCACGAATTTCAAGCTGGAAACCATGCTGGAGCGGATATTTGGGAACTCGAACAGTTTGTTCTCGACGAGGTTCTCCAACTTGTAGCTGAACGTGCTTTGTCAATCACCGGGGCGGACGGTGTAGCGATTGCCCTGGCGGAAGCGGATGCGATTGTGTGTCGTGGCTCCGCAGGGACCATCGCGCCTGATCAAGGAGCGCGACTGGATCCTTATTCCGGATTCTCCGGGGCCTGCTTGCGCGATGGACGCATCGTGCGCTGCGATGATTCGGAAACCGACGTCCGCGTGGATGTGCACGCCTGCCGCCGGCTGGGCACGCGTTCTATGGTGGCAGTTCCTATCACAGGATGGCACGGCGTTATCGGGCTGATCGAAGGGTTTTCCACCGAGCCTTATGGCTTCAACGACAGTGATGTTCGCAGTCTCAGTCTTTTGGCCGAACTGATCCTGGCGGCATTGAAACCACAGGAAGAGGACCGCCTTGCCCAGATCTCGCAACGCGTTGTGACGGGAAGAGTCGCTGAGTCCCGTGCGCAGTTACTGCTGCAGAAGAGCCCAGCCCCAAGTACGCCTATGGCTGCCGCAGCTCAGGAATCCACTCTAGAAGGCGCGCAGCCTGTTTCCGAGATCGAGAAAGCGGAGAGCTCACGACCCGGGATTACGATCGTCCTACTGATGGTGTTTATTGCGGCAGCGCTGGGAACCGGGCTGTGGTGGAAGATGCGGCACAGTGCACACGCCTTGCCTGCGTTGCCACAATCCGTTTCAGATTCTGGCGCGCAGAACACTGTTGAACGGGAGGAGCAGAGTTTTGCTCCATCGCCGGGTACCTCCAGAGATACCATTCAGCAACAGCTCTCGGTCCTGCCGAAGGTCACGGGAATTCACCCACTGTCGACGCCGGAGTCAAGCAAAGTGATTATCGACTTACAGGACCAGGTCCAATATGAAGCTCACCGCCTGAGTAATCCGGAAAGAATTTATTTTGACCTCCACGATACTGCGCTTGCGCCCGGTCTGGCGTCCCGGAGTATCGAAGTTGGTGATGCCCGCCTGGTTCGCGTCCGTGTTGCGCAGCCAACGCCGGGCATAAGCCGCGTGGTTCTTGAGACGAGGAATGCTTCCAATTTTTCCGTCAGCATGGAGACAGATCCGTACCGGCTGGTTGTCGAAATTCGAAGCAACGGTCCAATGGACAACAGTCCTCCCGATCACCCCAAGACTGATCTTCGAGACTCGGTTAAACCTGATGCCAACCCCAGACCTACGGCGGAGAGAGGGAATGAAAAGGGGAGTCTCTCGGGAAATCTTGCTCCGAAATTCCGCATCGTTCTTGATGCAGGACACGGCGGATGGGACATCGGTACAGTGGGCCGAAAGGGCTTGCTGGAAAAGGATTTGGTTCTCGACATTGTTGCGCGGCTGGGAAAGTTGCTCGAGAAGAACTTGCCCGCCGAAGTTGTTTATACGCGGCGCAATGATGCTTATATCGCTCTGGAAAAACGGGCGGAAATCGCCAACCTGTCGCACGGCGACCTCTTCCTCTCGGTTCACGCCAACTACAGCACAGATTCGGCCGCGCGAGGCGTGGAAACCTACTACACCAGGACATATTCGTCTGCGAAGGCGCGCACTCCGGAATTGGACGCGGCTTCCACTGACCTTCAACCGATCAACTGGACCAATGTTGATATTCGCCAGAAAGCGCTGCAGTCCCGACAGTTCGCAAGCAGTGTGCAGCAGGCGCTGTTTGGCGCCATCGCGGCACAGACTCCAGGCATTCGCAATCGCGGGGTGAAGGAAGCCAGCTATGTCGTGCTGACCGGAACCACCATGCCGGCCATCCTCGCCGAAGTTTCTTTTGTGAGCAGTCCGGCTGATGAAGACATGCTGCAAAACGCAGCCTATCGCCAGCAAATTGCGGAAGCTTTGTATAAGGGGGTTGCGCGGTATAGCAAGGCGTCGCGTCAGGTGAAGGTGGCGAGCACTTCGGGGAAACCCAGCGGGCAATAGGTCATTTCCATCCAGTAACAGCCTCAAGCCATCAAGCTGCCAGAAGTAAGGATACGGTGATAAAGTAAGGAATCGGGAGAACGTGTGTGCAGAGGCAGGCAACCCTAACCAGCAAGGGTCAAATTACCGTACCTCGTGAGGTCCGGCGCCTGCTCGGAGTTCGGACCGGGGATAGGTTGTTGTTCGAAAGTGATGAAAAGGGCGTTCGGGTTCGGCCAGTGCGGACCCAAAGCGCCTTTTCCAAGTATCGAGGCCTCGGCAATCCGGGACTTAGACCCGGTCGAAGAAGCATTAGAAAATGGCTGCGGGGAATGCGCGGAGAGTGACGACGGCCGTTGATACTAACGTCGTCATAGCGTTGTGGGACCAGGATCCCATCCTTAACACAGCCGCACAGAATGCCCTCGAAGGGGCGTTTCACCGCGGAAATTTAGTCATTGCTGCCCCGGTGTTCGCGGAATTGATTGCAGCTCCCGGGCGCAATGAAACATTCGTTGGTTCATTTCTCGAGGAGACCGGAATTGCGATTGACTGGGAGTTGGGAGAGCGCGTGTGGCGTTCCGCAGGGCGAGCGTTCCAGGCCTATGCCGAACGCTGTCGTAAGCAGCGCGACACCGGCACGCGCCGCATACTTGCCGATTTCGTGATCGGAGCTCATGCAGTCTCGAACGGCTGCCGGCTTCTTACTATGGACGATGGTTTATATAGAGCAGCTTTTCCAAATCTTGCAATAACAACTCTTTAGGAATTGCCGTTACGGCGCAGCCGGAGTTCCGCCGTACTTCTGCAGCCACTTTAGTTCCTCTCTCACCTTAATCTTTCCATGCCAAGGATTGTTGGACAGTGAGTGTCCTTCTCCCGGGAACACCACCAAGGTGCTGGGAACACCCAGGATGTGAAGGGCGTGATCGAGTAGGTAATTCTCCGCCACCGCGACACGGATATCATCCGCACCCGCAACCATGTGGGTTGGGGTCTTTACGCGATTGATGAAGTAAATGGCAGCTTCATCGTGATAGCGCTGGGCCGCTTCCCAAGGTAGACCGCCGAGGAAATATGCGTCATCAAACGTTGTGTCGTCGTTGCCCCAGTTAGCGACATGCTCTACGGCGCCGGCGCCAGTGACAGCAGCCTTGAACCGCGCGGTCTGAGTGATCAGCCAATTGGTCATGTAACCGCCGTAGCTGTAACCTCCAACCGCGAGCTGGTTGGGATTGGCGATTCCGTCCTTCACTAACGCGTCGACACCTTCGAGAATGTCTTTGCCTGGGCGTGACACGATTTCGGGCACAATCTGCATAAGAAACTTGTCGCCGTAACCGGTTGATCCGCGATAGTTCGGCTCGAAGACCAGCCATCCTGCGCTCGCTGCCAGGCGGTCCCACTGATACCAATCGGCTTCGAAATGGTTGCCGTCCGCATCCGCCGGCCCTCCGTGGATGAGAACCAATGTCGGGAGGTTCTTCGCTTCAAACTGCCCCGGTGGATAGATCAGCATGCCTTCGACAGTTGTCCCGTCATCGGCCTTCCAGCGGTACGGCTTTCCCTTCGGCAAATCGCGCTCTGTAAAAAGCCGGTTGAAGGACGTAATCGGCTTTGCCTCTTGTATTTTTTCAATGCGGTCGGCCAGGTAAACCTCCGTCGGCTTTTCCAACGCCGAATAAATGAAGGCGATCTTTGGGGAGCTCTTCGCCGCTGAAATGCGCTCGTATGTTCCCCCCCAGGTATTCAGTTTGGAAAAGGAGTCCGTCGGGTGAGTCGCGGAATAAACCGGGACTTCGGTCCCCACCCGGCCAGACACAAGAATGCGGCTTCCGGCAACGGTGTAGTGATTTACCGCCCCTGCAAACTCTTTTCCCCATTGCTGCACCTGGCCGCCTTCGGTGTCAACCGAGTACAGATGGGGCTGCAGGTCTCGGTAGGAATCACCGATATCGCCGACTGAGACTGTAAAGAACAGGTGACGATTATCTTCGGCCCAATCAAGGTCCCCTTCAACAGCGTGGTTGCGCGTGAGTTGGCGCGGAGATTGGCCCGGTGAAGAGCTGGCTAAATCGATGGAGTAAATTTCATACAGTTCCACTTTTTCCTGGCGCTCGGAAATCGGTTCCGTCAGAAACGCCAGCTTCTGCCCATTCGGAGAAGTCGCAAGTTGCTGGATGCGCAATGGCGTGCTCGCCAGCACGCGCGATCCCGGAGTGATGTCTTGTTCCTTTTCTGATTCCGGAGTTTCACGGGTGCCCGCCGCGGCGCGATGTGCCAACGCGTCTCCGACCCGCAAAGCAAAAACACTGTCGCCGCGTTCGGCCGCGCGATATTGGGAGACGTCCTTCCATTCTTTCTTGTAGGCATCCTTCTGGCTCTTCGTCCAAGGCATCCGTGTCGCAAAGTACACGGTCTGAGAGTCAGGGGACCAGGAAAAAGCGTGCACGGTCTCGCTGCCCTGC